>Ga0209269_1000045_pt1 | contig 244751 bp, 218 predicted proteins | sample MTBAKMMethaMetaG_FD_187455 | JGI IMG/M metagenome (GOLD analysis project Ga0209269, IMG submission 187455) | Enrichment culture microbial communities from Arthur Kill intertidal strait, New Jersey, USA, that are MTBE-degrading - MTBE-AKM (Arthur... | ecosystem: Environmental > Aquatic > Marine...
TTGACATCTCCCACCCGCGCGTTATAATCGAATCAAGTCGTGCTCGAGCACGGTTGCACGATTTCAAAATCCGAAAGGCGAGATTTCATGGCTAACGTATCGATCAAGCAGATAGCAGATCTGGCAGGCGTGTCACGGGGAACCGTCGACCGCGCCTTGAACGACCGCTACGGGATCGATCCGGACCTGAAGGCCCGCATCCTCAAAATCGCCACCGAGCTTGGCTACCGTTCCAACCGTGCCGGCAAAATGCTTAGCATTCGCAAATCACCCTTGCGCATCGGAGTCCAGATGCCTTCGATCGGCAATGACTTTTTTCTCGACGTTGAACAAGGATTGCAAGCCGCTGCCAAGACCTACGAAGATTTTGGGCTGACGATTGAGATCCGGACCATGAAAGGCTTTGATGCTAAAACCCAAGTCGCCCAGGTTCGCGAACTGGTTGCCTGCGGCATCAATGGCCTCGCTCTCGTGCCGATCAACCACCCGGATGTGGTCAAGCTGCTTGAAGAACTGTCTGAGAAAAACATCCCAGTTATCACCTTCAATACCGACCTGACTGATGGCAAGCGCCTCGGCTTTGTGGGTAACGATTACTGGCGCAGCGGCGCCACCGCCGCTGGCGTCCTTCGCCTCCTCAGTCACCACGAACCGACCAGCGTAGCTATCCTCACAGGGTCCGTGCAGATGCTTGGCCACAACCAGCGCATCCATGGCTTTACCCAAGTGATCCGGCAACATTGCCCTGACATCGAGATCCTGGATGTCCTTGAGACCAATGACGATGACTTGACCGCCTTTGACCTGACCCGTAACTTGCTGGCACAAGAGCCTGGTCTCGCGGCGCTGTATCTGACTGCTGGTGGCGTTACCGGTGCAGCCCGGGCCATCGAGGCCGCTGGATGCTCCGGTCAGATCCAGATCATCTGCCATGATTTGACCGACGCCGAGAAACGGTACCTCGAGAGCGGCACCATCACGGTCACAATCGGCCAGCAGCCTTACGAACAAGGCTTCAAACCGATTCAATACCTTTTTGAATATTTGCTTGACGGTACATTGCCACCTTCTGAAACGATCACCCGCAGCGAAATCTACATTCGCGAACATTTCTTGACCCCACCGGATTTTGCCGAGCAAAAGCAAAGGAGATGATCAGAAAACATTTGATCGAGTAACCCTGTTCCCCTACAGAGTAATCGAATTTTTTATTTGCTAAGACCGTGCTCGAGCACGAAATTGAAAAGAGAGGTGCCCCATGAACGAATTCTATCCCAACATCCCCAAGATCCCCTACGAAGGCAAAGACACGAAAAATCCACTCGCATTCCGCTTCTACAATCCGGAACAGGTCATCGCCGGCAAGACGATGCGCGATCACCTCAAATTCGCCATGTCCTACTGGCACACCATGGTCTCAGGCGGCGCCGATATGTTTGGTGTCGGAACGATTGACAAGTCCTATGGCTCAGCTGACCCGATGGAGAGCGCCAAAAACAAAGCCTACGCCGCATTTGAGCTGATGGATAAGCTCGGCATCGACTACTACTGCTTCCATGACCGCGACATTGCTCCGGAAGCCGCCACCTTGGCCGAATCCAACGCCCGCCTCGACGAAATCAGCGACTTGCTCCTCGACCTGCAGAAAAAGTACAACAAAAAACTGCTCTGGGGTACAGCCAACTGCTTCTCGAACCCACGCTATGCCAGTGGCGCCGGTACCTCGCCCAATGTCGATGTCTTTGCCTTTGCCGCTGCCCAGATCAAAAAGGCCCTCGAACTGACCGTCAAACTCGGCGGCACCGGTTATGTCTTCTGGGGCGGCCGCGAAGGTTACGAGACCATCCTCAACACCAACATGGGCCTCGAGCTCGACAACCTGGCCCGCCTGATGCACCTGGCCGTCGACTATGGCCGCAGCATCGGTTTCACCGGTGATTTTTACGTCGAACCCAAGCCGAAGGAACCAACCAAACACCAGTATGATTTTGACAGTGCAACCGTCATCGGATTTTTACGCCACTATGGCCTCGACAACGATTTCAAACTCAACATCGAAGCCAATCATGCGACCTTGGCCGGTCACACTTTCCAGCATGAACTGCGCCTGGCCCGCGAGACCGGCTTTTTCGGTTCGATCGATGCCAACCAGGGCGACATGCTGCTTGGCTGGGACACCGACCAATTCCCGACCAATCTCTATGACGCGATCGGCTGCATGAGCGAAGTCCTGGCAGCTGGCGGTTTTACCAACGGCGGCCTCAACTTCGACGCCAAGATCCGCCGCGCCTCCAACACTCTCGATGACATTTTCGTCGGCTACATTGCCGGCATGGACACGTATGCCCTCGGCCTGATCCTGGCCGACCGGATCGAAAAAGACGGCCGGCTGGCCGAATTTGTTGCTGAGCGCTATGCCAGCTGGCAATCTGAGCTGGGCCAGAAGATCATCAAGGGTCAGGTCACGATCCAAGAGCTGGAGGAAAAAGCCCTCGCCATGGGCGATGTCAAAGTCGGCTCCGGTCGCCAGGAATACCTTGAATCGATCATCAATTCTTTGATCATTGGCTAAAAGAGGTACACACCATGGAAAAAACCTGTTTGATCGGCATTGATGTGGGCACCTCTGGTGTCAAAGTATTGGCCCTCTCCACAGAGGGCCAGATCCTGGCCACCGCCGTGGAAAGTTATCCTCTCCATTCGCCCAAACCCGGGTGGACGCAGCAAGATCCAGCAGACTGGTGGGCTGGCACCATCGAAGCCCTGAAAAAAGTTCTGGCCAGTCTGACCGGAACGACAATTGCTGCGATCGGCCTGTCTGGCCAGATGCATGGCATGGTGGCGCTGGATGACCAGAAGCAAGTGGTCCGCGAAGCCATTCTCTGGAATGACCAGCGCACGGAGCGCCAGTGTCAGGAGATCACAACCGCAGCGGGAGGCCTTGATGGTCTTTTAGCCATGACCAACAATCAGATGCTGACGGGCTACACGGGCGGGAAAATCCTCTGGCTGAAGCAAAACGAGCCGGACAATTATGCCCGGACCCGGGTGGTCATCAACCCCAAGGACTACATCCGTTTCTGCCTGACCGGCGAAATAGCCACGGAAGTTTCCGATGCATCTGGTTTCGGTTTTTTCGATGTCAAGAATAAATGCTGGCACAAGGATCTGATCGAACGTGTCGGACTTGACGTAGCCCTTTTTCCACCCGTGGTCGAGTCCAGCGAATTGACCGGGACTGTGACTGCAGAAGCTGCTGCCGCCTGTGGCCTGGCTGTCGGCGTCCCGGTCTGCGGCGGTGGTGGCGACGCTGTGATCTCGACCACCGGCTTGGGCCTATACAAACCAGGCCGTGTGGCGGTCACGCTGGGCACGTCCGGAGTTGTCGCGATGGCCTTGCCGTCCTTCATGGTCAATCCCCAGGGCAGTCTGCAACTGTTCCGTGGCAATTCGCCAGACACCTTCACCGCCATGGGCGTAACCCTGGCTGCCGCCGGTTCTTACCATTGGTTTCGTGAGGCGCTCGGGGATTATGAGGTTGAAAAGGGCAAGCAACAGGGACGAAGCCCCTTTGCTCTGCTCGACGAAGCGGCGGCTGCAACGCCAGCAGGTGCCGATGGATTGATCTTCCTGCCCTACCTGACCGGCGAGCGCTGCCCGATCAACGACCCGGCTGCCCGCGGCGGCTTTATCGGCCTGACGTCGCATCACAAAAAAGGCCATTTTGCCCGTTCTGTGCTCGAAGGCGTCGCCTATTCCCTGCGCCAAGTCTATGACCTGACCGTCAGCGCCGATCCCCAGCTGAAAAGCGAGTCCGGCGACGTCGTCCTCGCAGGTGGTGGCGCGGCCAGCCCGCTCTGGCGCCAGATCATCGCCGACGTTTTTGGTCTTCCCGTGCGCACTGTCTACGGCAGTGCTGAAGGAGGCTCATTCGGCGCCGCTCTCGTCGCCGGTGTTGCCATTGGCCTCTGGCCCGACCTGGCTGCCACGGTTCCTTTGATCCAGCAGGAAAGTGAAACCCTGCCCAAACCGGAAAACCGGGCGACGTATGACAAACTCTATCGCACCTACATCCGGATGTACGATGCGCTGAAATGGAGTTTTGCCGACTAAAGTCGGGTGCCACGTTCCGATAACGGACATTACTCTCGCGGACTCGAGGAATTAAAAGAATACCATGATGAAATGGCCAGGTTTTGTAAGCCTGGCTTTTTCATGATGGAGCCTCCTGTTTCAGCAAGTGACTCGCATTGCATTCTATTGTAAAATTATTATGAACATATGTTGATAATAGCGACTATGATTGTACAATTGTTTGAAAGGAGGTCACGTCCATGCGTAAATTTGTCTGTTCAATCTGTGGCTTCGTCTATGATGAGGCTGCAGGAATCCCGGAAGCGGGTATTGCTGCCGGAACCTTGTGGGAGCAATTGCCGGACGACTGGCGCTGTCCCTGGTGCCGGGCAGCCAAGTCCGAATTCCGTCTCCAGGATGAAAAACCAGCTCCCGTTGTCAAAGCTGCGCCAGCCCCCGCACGTACCAGTTCTGCTGCGACCGGCGAACTCTCAGCGGCTGCCATGGGTGCCCTGTTCAAAAACCTGGCCAAAGGCTGCGAGAAGCAATACCGTCCTGAGGAATCCCAGCTGTTCGGCGAACTGGCCGCGTATTACTACGCTCTTGCCAGTCAACCGGAAACCGCCAGCCTTGCCGCATTGGCCGATGTGAACAACAGCCAGCTCAATGGTGCGTTTGCTGCAGCCTATGCCCAGGCTGCTGAACTGGTCGATCGTGGTACCCTCCGCGCCCTGACGTGGGCAGAAAAGGTTGCCCGCATGCAAAATGGCCATCTGGCACAATTCGAGCAGCAGCCTGAGGTGATCGCAGCAGCCAAGACTTACGTCTGTGAAATCTGCGGCTTCATCTACATCGGCGACGACGCACCGGAAATTTGCCCGGTCTGCAAAGTGCCGCGTCTGAAAATCGCTGCGGTCGCACGGAGGTAACGCACATGCATGCTGTAAGAAACATCCGACTCTGCACCAAAGATTGCCTCTGCCTGTATGTCTGCCCGACTGGCGCGACGGATACGGAAACCGGCCAGATCGATGCCGCCAAATGTCTGTCCGGCTGCCGGCTCTGTGTCGACGCTTGCCCTTCCCACGCGATTTCCCTGGTCCCGGATGACTATCCGCCCCAACAGGAGAAAAAGACCAGTATGCGCCAGACCTTGTATGAATTGGCCGAGGACCGCGTGGCCCAAGCTCAGGCAGCTGCCACCGTCGTTGCCCAATCTGCAGATCCCGTCGAGCGCCAATTGGCCGAAGCGATCCGCCAGTCCAGCCAACTGATGGCCGAAGATCTCCTGCGTGAGGCCGGCTATCTGTTACCGCAAAGCCCCAGTGTCCGCACCTTGCTGGAGAATCTGAAAAACAAACCCCAATCAGAAGGTTTCCCAATGGCAGCCGTCGACCGGCTGCTCCAGCTCATCCCAGCAAACACATCCAAGAGCATTTCCAAGGAGGAAAAAACCATGCCCAAATATCGTTGTACCATCTGTGGTTATATCTATGAAGGTGAACTGCCAGCCGGATTTGTCTGCCCCGTCTGCAAAGCGCCGGCTTCAGCTTTTGTAATTGTCAGCGAAAAGAAAGAAACTGCGCCCAATCCCTACGCTGGGACCAAGACCGAGAAAAACCTCGAGGAAGCCTTTGCCGGTGAGAGCCAGGCTCGCAACAAATACACCTACTTCGCTGGAGTCGCCCAGCGCGAAGGCTACGACCAGCTGGCTGAGATTTTCCTCCAGACCGCTCGCAATGAACAAGAGCATGCCCGCATCTGGTATGGCGCCCTGGGTCACATCAACAGCACTGCCGAAAATCTCCTTGCTGCCGCCGAGGGCGAACACTACGAATGGACTGATATGTACGACCGTTTTGCCAAAGAGGCCGACGAAGAAGGCTTCCCGGACCTGGCTGCCCGCTTCCGTGCCGTTGGCGCGATTGAAAAGGCCCATGAAGAACGCTATCGCTCTCTGCTGCAGAATGTTCAAATGCAGCAGGTCTTTGAAAAGGGCGAAATGACCATGTGGGAATGCCGCATCTGCGGACATCTGATCATGGGCAAGAAAGCCCCCGAGCAATGCCCTGTCTGCGGCTTTGCCCAGTGCTACTTCGAGGTCCGCAAAGAAAACTACTGATACCACACCCCTCCAGAAACATGAAAAGGCCGGAGTTTTCTGACCAACTCCGGCCTTTTTTCCGTGCGCCACACATGGCGCATGATCTGGTGACTGGGACCTCAGTCGCGCTTGATCGGAATCAGGAGGACCGAGGCATCAGACAAGCGGGCGATGTTGTGGCTGACACTGCCGAGGTAGAGTTCCTCGATAAAGCCGTGGCCCTGGCTGCCCATGACAACTAGCGAGACATCATGCTCACGGATGACTTTGAGGATCTCTGCAGTTGGCGAACCAAACATCAGACTGACTTCCACTTCGACGGGTCCGACCGCCTTGAGCTCATCGGCCAGTTGATCCAGCCTGGATTTGTCGGCTTCGTTGAAATTTTCCAGTTTTTCTACCAGATGGGGGTTGATCTTGCTCTTGTCCTGGACGTGCATAAGCGTGATATGGCCGACACCGGCAGCAACGAGCTGCTTGACCTGATCAAATGCCTGGCGGGCGTTTTCGGAGAAATCTGTCGGGAACAGGATGTGGCTTGTCAGCAAGTCCCAGGACAGATACTTCTCGTCAGGCGCAGGAACGTTCGGGATCCGGATGATGAGCAAAGGCAGGGTGGCATGGTGCATGATCATACTAGTCATGCCGCCAAAAAGCAGATTGCCAATTTTGGTGTGTTTGGGAGAACCAGTCACCACCAGGGAGCAGCCTTTTTCACGGGCCAGATCGAAAAGTTCATCTGTGCGCAGGAGACCTCCCCGTTCAATGACTTCGACTGTAAACCCTTCATCGGCGAGGAGCTGCTTTTGCCGATCCAGACTGGCGCGATACGTATCCATGATAAACGTTGAAATCGTCTCGTTGGCTTCCATGGGATTGATGTACTGGTGAAGGAAACACGTCTTGGCTCCCAGCCGTTTCAAACTGCCCAGTGACTGCAGGACAAGGTCATGATTGGCTGACATCTCGGAAACAACAAGAATATTCTCATACATGATGGGCCCCTTTCTGCTGCACCAATGGTGAAGGCAGCTGGAACGTGAAATGAAACTGTTGCCAATTTCATTATAGCACCATCATGGCTGAGGCGAGCAGGCGAATCGTGCAGGTGAATCTCGCTCAGGCTTTAGAAGGCATCCAGAAGGATCTGCTCGATATCCTGGACCGAAGGTCTGGGACGGCCTGCCCGCATACCGATCCCGAGCCAGGCGTGTTTGGCCATGGCCGGCACCGCTTGCCTGTATGCAGATTCATCAACCATGATTTCCGATATGGAACGAGGCAATCCAACCTGTGCCCTCAGTTTGCGCACAGCCAAGGCCAGCTTGGCGACGGCATCATGATCATCCGTCACCGGCAATCCGATGGCCCGGGCCACTTTGGCATAGCACTGGATGCAGGCAATATGGGAAGCGTCTCTGCGACCAGACGCGCTGCAGGCTTTGACCAAATGATTCAGCATCGCTGGCAGTATAATGGCATTGATTTTGCCATGAGGCAGTGAAAATTCAGCACTGACTGTTGCAGAGAGACTGTGGCAGATGTCTTGCGCGGGCTGGCGAATAAATGAGCCAATCAGGATCTGGGCCCGTTTCATGCTCTCTGCAGCCACCAAGTCACGTTCATCGCCACACGCTGCAGGCAGATCCCGGAAAATCAGTTGCACAACAGACTGGGCCAGGCCATCGCCATAGCCTTTGGCTTGCTTGTCCTGGCAGAGTTCAAAGGCATGAGCCAATAGATCCATGCCTTGTTCAGCCAATTCTGTTCTCTCATGGGTCATCATCATGGTGGTTCCCCCCTGTACATGCTTCAAACGACCCCGACTGTCAAAGGGTAGCCTGTTGTGCAGTGTGTAAATTGAAAACGTTTACGAATTCGATCTTATCAGGGGTTTTACGCATCTGTCAAGGTTGGAATGTTTGATAAAGATGCTGCCGTAAACGTGTCCGGATTGTGCATGCTGCACAAATAAATAGGGTCGGCTGGCCAGGACAAACTTGGCCAGCCGACCCTGCTGTCACTGGTGCAGCAAGTGAACCTGTCCGGTTTAGTCCAAGTGGGCGATTTCTTCGCGGGCGATTTCAACCCAGCGGGTCAGGTTGCGGGGGTTTTTACCTAATGTATGGTTGTCTTTCATGATGATCTCGACCCGGTTATTCCGGGTCACGCCCAGGTTATCGCGCAGTTCCTGGCGCACCACAGCCTCGTCCAGCTGGGGCAGGGCGAGTGGGGAAGGGCTGGCCTTCCAGGAATAGACAAAATTAGCGCCGAGTTTTTCGGCCATCAGAGGTTTGTTGGCCCAAGGCGAGACGGAGACACGGCGCAGATTGGAGGATGCCTTGATGATGTCGAATCGGTCATCCATCGGTTCGCAGCAGCCGTAGCAGAGCAAACCAAACCGGTCCGTGATCCGTTTCTGGTAGGGGTAGATGAATTCGGCAAACATGTCCGGTGACACACCGATGGTGATCTGGCTTTCGGCCAGGACCCACATATCCCTGGCGCGAACGTGACAGGTAAAACCAGCAGCCGGCAGCTCACGGGTGTAACCCATGCCGCCGGATCCAACGTAAGTACCATCATTGTTCAGGGCTAAAAGTTTGTTGTGTTCGAGAAAATCGAGGCGTTCGAGGGTGCCTGTGGCGAGGATGTCCATCACTGCATGGACCGACTCCGGTTCGTCATAGAAGTCATACAGCATGTTCTCCATGCCGCGCAAAAAGGCAAACTCATCTGTCAGACCGCCCAGCGACCAGGACCAGGGGGTGTTGATGCGCACCGTCAGGATATCACCGAAAAGGTCCTGAGCCAGTTCCAGCAAAAGCTTCGTCTTGTCATAGTGAATGGTCATCTGCGGTTTGATGATCTTGTCGATCAGGGCATAATCTTCGAGGATTGTATCGATGTGGTAAGCACCGCCGTCGTTCTGGGTGACATGCAGCGATCCCTGATGCTTGCTGCCGGCCACTGTCCAGGGGGTTTCCTCATAGACATAGGGGATTTCAAAAACCGGCTCGACGACATAATCATCCCCCATCTGGTTGCCCCAGAAGATCTGCTTCCTGAAGTGGAATTCCCAGTGGCGGGCAATGTCATTGCTGCAGAGGATCTGGTCCTCGGTGATGATCTCGTTCCAGCCGTTTTCCGGATCACACAGGATCAGCGGCCGGGTCGCCTCCAACTGGTTGTGCCGGTACCACAGCTCGCGGTGTTCCGCCATGATCGGGCGGCTGGCAATTTCAGCGACCTGCTGGGCCAGTCCCCGCAAGATCGTGCGATCGCTTTGGGGAAAAACGAGGTCGCTGTGGTCAGCCGCATTGAAATTGACTCGGAAATTACCTTGGGAAAACATGGCAGGCTCCTTTGCATGGACAGGTCCGGACCAGGCCGGAAAGTGTATGGATATACGATCGTGTGTCCTGATCCAAGTCTATAGCAGGTTCTGGAGCAAATCAGTACCCTTTCTTGCCGATAAATATACATTTCTTGATCAGTGTCTGTTACGATAAAAAAAGTAGGACTGTACGAGGGACTTTATGCTTATTGACGAGCCTGGCGTCTTGCCAACTTCTGAAATCCACATTTTTGATCCCTCTTTCTCTGCGCTTTCAGCCCTGATTCACATTCCTTTCTGGGGGGAGTACCACTGTGCGCCGCCCTATACAATCGAACGGGACAAGTATGATTCACTGCTTATATTTTCGATTCACAGGGGTCAACTCGAACTGGTCTATGAAGGGCAGACGACTCTCTTGACATCTGGTTGCGTCCAGCTGATAGACTGCCGCCGGCCACAACTCTACCGTGCCCTGGGAGATGTCCGTTTCGACTGGATCCACTTCAAAGGTGGCTCCAGCCAGGTATTGTACGATTGTCTGGCTGAGCACGAAGCGACAGGCTTTGTTGCCCCGGATCAACCGGAGCTTGCCAATGAGATGGTGCGGCTCAGGCAGCAACTCATTATGTCCCCTGATGATGACTGGGCCATCAACTTGGCCTTGACGCGCTTGCTGACTGTGATGATCGAGACAGCAACCGGCAACAAGGCGCTCGAAGATTCTTTGGTCACTCAGGCCCATGCGTATATGACGGAGCATTTCCGGGAGGATTTGCAGCTTTCTGACATCGCACGCCGATTCAACGTGAGCCTCTGTCATTTCGCCCGCCAGTTCCGCTACCACTACAAGGTGTCCCCACATGAATACCTGATCAGCCTTCGGATCAGTGAAGCCAGGCGGCAGCTGCTCCTGACCGGAGAATCCGTGGAACGTATCGCCAGCATGTGTGGCTTTCACTCCACCTCGCATTTCATCCGTTCTTTTAGCCAGCGCACCGGTGTGACTCCGGCCCAGTTTCGCAAATTGAAATTCTGAACCGAGCTATTTGGTCAGGTCCCCATCATGCCATTGCTTGCGGTAGCGGCCCGGTGCCATGCCGACCATTTTCTGGAAGGAATTATGGAAGTTGTTCAGGTGATTGAATCCGACCGCAGTTGCGATGTCTTTGACCGGACGGTCGGAATGGATCAGCAGGGACTGGGCCTCACCGATCCGGCGCCGGATCAGGTACTGCATCGGGGAAAATCCGATCTGTTCCTTGAACAAATGGGACAAGTAATACGGATTGATGTGGAAGACCTCGGCGATGGAAGCCAGGGTCAGGTCTTCTGGATAATTCTGGTCGATGTAATCCTTGATCTGCTGCCCCAGTTCGGGTTCTGTCAGGGGCGAGTCCGCAACCTGCTGCTCGGAAAGACTCCGGATCATCAGCAGCAGGACGGCCAGGATTTGCTGGGCAATCTCCATCGACTGGGGCGTGTGCCGGGCAGTCTGCTCGACCATCAGGCCAAACAAGGTTTCAAACTGGGCCAATGCTTCGCCACAGTGAATGACAGCCGGACTGCCTTTGGGTAGCAGCTGGTTGGCCGGCAGCCCCTGAACCTGGACCTGGTTGGCAGAACAATAGTAGACCTGCAACGATTCGTTCAGGCCTGTGCTTTCATCGTGGAGGACACCGGCATTATAGACAAGGATGTCGCCCCGCCCGGTCAGATAGGGGCGGCCGCCGATCACATGCTGGCCCTGACCCTTGAGGATCAGGACAATTTCCAGATTGTCATCGTGCTTGTGCATGACTCGTGGCATGACCATGGCATCCTCTCCAGACCGGAACACGCTGATCAAATTCGGCCGGGTTGCCGGTGAAAAGGTCATGGCCTGGTCTTTGTCCAAAAAATAAAACGGCATGAACGTGCTCCTTGACCTGGATGGTCTGGGGTCATGAAGACCCGATCGACGCACCTCTTTTCATGATATCATGGCTGACTCGATTGACGTGACCGCAAGATTTGAGATTCTTCAGTCTGCAAGGTCTGGCCCTATACCCGTAAAAGGCCTGTTTTCAGGAGGTTCCGCCCACATGGGCAGGGCAAACTCAACAAGAAATTTGATTTGCTGACAGTGAAAGAGCGCTACAATGAGAACAGATTGAAAACCCCGGCCGAGTGCTGGATCCAACCATCGGGAGGACCGAAAACCATGAGTATCCGCATTGCCTGTGCACCCAGTTGCTGGGGTGTCGACGACCCCAAGAATCCCTACCTGCCCAGCTGGCAGCGCGTGCTCGAAGAGGCAGGCAAATCCGGTTTCACGGGCATCGAACTCGGCCCATACGGCTTCATGCCGCTGGATGTCGACGCTGTCACAGCCGAATTAAAAAAGAACGGTCTGACGATCATCGTCGGCACCATTTTTGACGACCTGGTCAGCGCATCCAATCGCGAGAATTTGTTGAAGCAAACAGACGACATCTGCAGCTTCATCACCCAGTTGCCGCGTGACGAACAAGAGCCGGGCCAGCGTTTTGCGACCCCCTATCTGACCTACATGGATTATTTCCATCCGGAACGTGCCACCACCGCCGGCCACCCCGACACCGCCCCGCGCCTGTCACCGGAGCGTTACCAGGACATGCTCGCCAATATCCGCGCCATCGCCGAACGGGCCTGGACGAAATACGGCGTGCGCCCTGTCCTGCACCCCCACGCTGGCGGCTACATCGAATTCGCCGACGAGATCGAGCAAGTCATTGCTGACGTCCCGAAGGAACTCTCCGGATTCGTCTTTGACACTGGCCACCTCTATTATGCCGGCATGGACCCGGAGACTTGGATCCGCCGCTACATCGACCGCATCGACTACATCCATTTCAAGGACGTTGACCAGGCGATTTACGAAGACATGCTCAAGATCGAAATCGATTTCTTCGAGGCCTGCGCCAAAGGCGTGATGTGCCCGATTGGCACGGGTGCGATCGACTATCCCGGGATCAACAAGGCCCTGCGCGAAATCGGCTACACCGGCTGGGTCACCGTCGAGCAGGAACGCGACCCGCGAAACTCGGACACCAGCCTCAGAGACGTCACTCGGAGCTTCCAGTATTTGAAGAGCGTCGGCTATTGATCCGTAGGCTGGTTCAGCCCATTTTATTCGCCTCTGGCGAAAGGAGTTCCCATGATTAACGGTGAAAGAAAATACGAGCGTCCCATCCGCTGGGCCATGGTCGGTGGCGGCCGCGGCAGCAACATCGGCTACATCCACCGCTCCGCTGCCCTCCGGGACCGTCGCTTTGAACTGGTCGCCGGTGCTTTTGACATCGACCCAGAGCGCGGCAAAGATTTTGGCATCCAGCTTGGCCTGGACCCGGACCGCTGCTACCCCGACTACCAGACCCTCTTTGCCGAAGAAGCCAAGCGTGCTGACGGCATCGAAGCGGTGTCTATCGCCACACCAAACAGCACTCACTACACCATCGCCAAAGCTGCCCTCCAGGCTGGCCTGCATGTCGTCGTCGAAAAGCCGATGTGCTTCGAAAATGAACAGGCCGCAGAACTGGTCGAGCTCTCGCGGAAAATGAACCGCGTCGTCGGTGTTACCTACGGCTATGCCGGTCACCAGGCGATCGAACAGGCCCGCCAGATGGTCAAAAAAGGCGATCTCGGCGAGATCCGCATCATCCAGATGCAATTCGCCCATGGTGGCAATTCCGCTGCCGTCGAAACCGCCAGTGCCGCCCAGAAATGGCGCGTCGATCCCAAAGTCGCCGGACCGACATTTGTCATCGGTGACCTCGCCACCCATCCGTTGTTCCTAGCTGAAATCATCGCCCCCGAGCTCAAGCTCAAGCGCCTCCTGTGCTCGCGCCAGAGCTTCATCAAGAGCCGTGCCCCTCTCGAGGATAACGCCACCATCCTGATGGAATATGACAATGGCGCCGTCGGCACCCTCTGGGCCAGCAGCGTCAATGCTGGATCCGTCTTTGGCCACAAGATCCGCGTCACCGGATCCAAAGCCAGTGTTGAATGGGACGCCGTCAAGCCCAACCAGTTGATTTTCGAGGTCCAGGGTGAGCCCGCCCGCACCCTCGAACGCGGCGCCGGCTACCTTTACCCCGAAGCACTCAGCGAGGACCGCATCGGTGGCGGCCATCCTGAAGGCCTCTTCGAAGCCTGGTCCAACCTCTACATGCGCTTTGGCATGGCGATGGATCGTGCCACCAATGGCGGCAAAGTCGGCGAGGAAGAGTTCTGGTACCCCGACGTCCGGGCCGGCTACGAAGGCGTCAAATACGTCAATAAATGTGTCGAATCCGCTGACAATGGCGCCGTCTGGGTCGAGTACTGAGGTGCCAAGTCCCGGATGCGGAAATAGCATCCAATCAACAACTGAGAGGTTCACACCATGAAAATCGCCTTTGACGTTGACGTCCTGGCTAAGCAGATGAGCATCCATGACATGGTCCACCAGGTGGCCGACTGGGGCTACAAGTACATCGAACAGTCCCCCCACCCGCGGATCAATCCCTTCTACAAACACCCCTTGTTCTCGCGCGAAACCGAAGCCGAGTACCGCAAGGCCCTCAAGGAAACCGGTCTGGAGATCTCGTCCTTCATCGTCGTCTACCGCTGGTCCGGCCCGACCGAGGAGCAGCGCCTGCACGCCGTGGCGAACTGGAAGAAGATCGTCGAGATCGCGGTCAACATGGGCGTTCAGGTGATCAACACCGAGCTGTCCGGTGACCCGCACCAGCCCGAGATCTGCAACGGCATGTGGTTCCGCTCGATGGACGAGCTGCTGCCCTTGTTCGAGAAGGAAGGCATCCGGGTCGAGGTCCAGTCCCACCCCTACGACTTCTGCGAGCTGAACGACGAGACCTGTGACATGGTCAAGTCCTACCGCAGCGACAATCTCACTTATTGCTACTCGGCTTCGCATGGCTTCTTCTACGACAAGGGCAAGGGCGACGTGCGCCACATGCTCAAATACGCCGGTGATGACCTGTCGCACATCCTGCTGGCCGACACGATGAACCAGACCGTGGACTGCCGCTACATCGTCAACCCGCCGGGCGTGAGCATGGCGATCCACCAGCACACCGCGATGGGCGAAGGCGAAGTCGACTTCCCCGGCATCTTCGAGACCCTGCGTGAGATGGACTTTGCCAACCGCACCTTCAAAGTCGGCGGCGAATCGATCACCTGTGTGTCCTACTTCGGTTATCCCGAACGCATGAATCGCCAGGCCCCCGAAGCCCTCGAACGCATCAAGCGGGAACTGGGTGTCAAGTAAGGTCAAAGCTCGGTTCGCTTCCGATACCACGTTTCATTTTCAGACATGGATAAAAATTCGTTAAAAGAGACGGTTGCTTTCGCCAAAAAGTAGCCGTTTTCTCTATTGCGCAGCACCCTGGTTAGCCGAACAATTTCCGGATGATTCCAGCGATGGTCTCGACAAAATCTGTATCGATACCAAAAAGCTCTGATGCTGAATCGACCCTGGGATCGACGCTGCCTGGCAACGTTTGTGACTGCAGGTCCCGCAGGCGTTCCTGCTCCTCGCGCAGCAGCATCCGTTCCTTTTCACGCGCCTTTTGCATGCCGCCCGCACGAACAAAGGAAACGACTTTCTGCAATTCCGTACGATCGAACCAGTAGCCATGCGGCTTGCACCAGTCGATGATCACCCCGGAGCACCCCGCGAAATTTTTCCGCAGCATCAGCTCGCCACAAGTCGGGCAGGGGACATACATCCGGCCAGATGGTTTGAGCTTACCTGTCAGGGGTGTCCCGGACTTGGTGTGTGGCAATTTATCCGGATCCGTCCAGACCGAGCCCTGTTCGATCCGATCCAGAGGCAGTGCCGCAGCATCCCATTTTTCACAGATCTCCTGGAATGCCTCCCGGCCCAACCAGATCCCGCCACACTGGTTGCATTCATCAACCCGCACATCCGCAATCAGGGCTGGCAGCAGTTTCGTTTCGCAACGCGGGCAGTGCAAGGTGCTGTCCGGCGTCAAATCCTGCCGGGAAATCCGGCTGCCGCAGTCCGGGCAAAACTTCATGCCACGAAAAACCGGCCCAAAACAGACCGGGCAAGCTGCACGCGCCAGGACCGACTGACAATAGTTACACCGCACACTGTCAGGCGGCACATTCGCCCCGCAATTCGGACACTGCAAAGACACCACCATTAACAACCCCACAAACAAAGAATCTTACTATTTTATACCACAAAACTCAGCTGTATTTGTCAATTGTCAGAAGGAAAACTAGAAGTAACGGATTTGGTGCGAAGCCAACGGGGCCTGTTCCTTGTGCTGGCTCCAAATCTGGCAAACCATTGACAGTCTTACCGTTCTGATTCAAAGTGGTTTCAAACGAATTTTAGTTGCTTTCGGATAAGAAAACAATTTTTATAACAAAACTAGGTGTTTATAACATGTATCGCTTTTTGAAGAAAAGGAAAGACACGGCCTGGGGGCAGGCGCTGCGGATCGCATGGATCTATTTGCTGGTCGGTGCTCTGTGGATTTTGCTGTCTGATAAGATTGCAGAATGGCTGGTATCAGATCCGCATACCTTGGTTCTGGTCAGCCTGTTCAAGGGCTGGTTTTATGTACTGGCCAGTGCCTGGCTGATCTACTTGCTGGTTCGTGCCGCCCTGCAAAAAATCGCCCAGACCAATTTACAGCTATCCAAAGCCAATCGCCAGCTGGCCGACTCCACCGATGAGTACCGCCAGCTTTACCACGAATATGTGGAAAAAGAGGCCCTGATCAAAGCGATGATCAATTCCGTCCCGGACCTGGTTTTCTACAAAGACCCGGACAGCAACTATCTCGGCTGCAACAAGGCCTTCGAGAAATTTGTTGCTAAATCCGAGCAGGAAATCATTGGCAAGAACGATTATGACCTGTTTGATGAATCAGTGGCCGAATCTTTTCGCCGCATGGACCAGGAAATGCTCCGTCTGCATCAGTCCAACTCCAACGAAGAGTACGTCACCTACCCTGATGGGACTGATGTCTGCCTCGATACTTTAAAAACCCCTTATTACGATGCCAACGGCCAGATCATCGGCCTGATCGGCATCAGCCGCGACATCACCAACCGGAAGCAGCACGAAGACGAGGTCAAATACCTCAACTACCACGATTCCCTGACGGGCTTGTACAACCGGCCTTTTTTCCAGGAAGAACTGGCCCGACTCGACACACCGCGCCAGCTGCCGTTGTCCATCATCATAGGCGACATCAACGGCCTCAAACTGATCAACGATGCTTTAGGACATGACGAAGGGGACAAACTCCTGGTCAGTGTGGCGCGGATCCTAAAATCCAGCTGCCGTGCCGATGATATCATTGCCCGGACTGGTGGCGATGAATTCTGGATCTTGCTACCGAAAACAGACAGTGAAGACGCCCGACAGGTCGTCGAGCGCATCAAGACAGCCTGCAATGACCATTCGCGCGAGCAGGATAACGATGCCTATTTTGTTGACATTTCGCTCGGATATGCATCAAAACACAGCCCTGAGGAATCATTTGTCAAAATCCGAAACGATGCAGAAACCAACATGTACAAACGCAAGTTGCTTGAGACACGCAGCCTGCACAGCTCGATCATTGCCTCGATCAAGACAACCTTATTCGAAAAAAGCAACGAAACCGAGGCTCACGCGACCCGGCTGGCAGCCATGACCAAACAGCTGGGCCAGACCCTGGGCCTATCCGAGGACGACCTGGTCGCGCTGGAACTTTTCTCAACCTTGCATGACATCGGCAAAATCAGCATCGACCGTGAGATCTTGACAAAGCCAGGCCGTCTGACTGACGAAGAATGGGACGAGATTCGCAAGCACCCGGAAGTTGGCTACCGCATCGCCCAAGCCTCGCCTGAGCTGCGGTCCATATCCGAACTGATCCTGACCCACCACGAACACTGGGATGGCAAAGGCTATCCCCAGGGCTTGGCTGGTGAGAAAATACCCTTGCTGGCCCGGATCCTGGCTGTCGTCGATGCCTACGACGCGATGACCGAAGACCGTTCCTACCGGCCAGCATTATCGCGGGATATTGCCATCGCGGAAATCCGCCGCAATTCCGGCAAACAATTTGATCCAGCAATCACCGAACTTTTCCTGAGATTGATTGCGGGAGCGTGACTTTTAGATCAGAAACCCGGCCACCAGCGCCAGCAGGACAATCAGCGGCACAGGGATTTTTCTCAAGTTCAATAACACAATCGTCAGCGCCATCACAATCAGGTTCTCGATAGAGAAGCCGCTCTTTTGCATGACAATCACTGCCGCCACGGCGATCATGCCGCCAGCAACCGCATTGATGCCCTTCAAGGACACCTTGATGCCGCGGATCTGCTTGAGATTTTCCCAGACCGGATAGATGAAATAGATCAGCAGCAACCCAGGCAGGAAAATGCCAACCCCACCGGCGATCGCTCCGAGGACCTGGACCAGTGGCCCGCCACTTCTGGCTGCCATGCCGCCGGCATAAGCCGAAAAGCTGAACATCGGGCCTGGCAGTCCCTGGACCAGACCATAGCCAGTCAAAAATTCCTGGTTGGTCATGTATTGGCGCAATTCGACCAGTTCACTATACATCACTGGCACCACCACCTGGCCGCCGCCAAAGACCAGATAACCATAGCGGTAAAAACTCTCGAACAAATGCATCACCAGATTATCCCAGGTCAGCGTCAGGGTTATGCCGCCGAGGGCAAAAACCGCAAACGCAATCAGATATCGCCACGGTGGATTCAGCCGGACATGGTTCCAGAGCTTTTTCTCCCGGGATGCGACGACACTGGCAGCCCCACCGGCCAGCAAGACCAGCGGGAAAACCCAGGGCTCGCGGAAAAAATACGTTGTCACGGCGCCAAACAGCATCAAACCAAGGGTCAGGGGATCGACCACGACCTTGCGTCCGATTTTCCAGGCCGCAACGAGGATGAAACCGACTGCCAGTGGTCCGATGAAACGCAAGCCTTCGCTCGACACATGGACGGCCGCCAGGAACTGGTAGAGGAAGGAGAGCAGCGTCATCACGACCAGGACGGGCAAAGCCCAGACCAGCATGGTCAGGAAACCCAGCAGTGGGCCGCCCTTTTTGTGCCCAATTGCTACAATTGTCTGTGTGCTCGTAGGGCCGGGCAAAATGCTGCACAACGCCACCAGTTCGATCAGCTCCTCCTCGGTGAGGTAGTGCTTTTTTGCCACCATCTGGTCGAGAAAAACACCGATATGTGCCTCGGGTCCGCCATATGCACCCAGAGAGCAGATGAAAACATCTTTGAGGAAGGTATGCCAGCTCACGGCATGTTCTTTCATCATCCGTTACCTCTTTTCTGTCGAGCCTGCCAAGACCCGACTCGTTTGAATCATTTTGTAGAAAATCACAAGGGCGACGATCTCACTGACGACGGTCAGTGAAGCGATCGCGATGTTCAGGTTCTGGTCGTACATCCAGCCCATCACGGCCGCGCCTGCCAGCAACGCCAGTCCATAGCTCGCGTTGAACACCCCGTAACTCGTGCCACGCTTGTGAAAAGGCGTCAGATCGGCAATCGCTGAGCGCATGATCGTTTCGTGCAGCCCCAGGATGATGCCGAAAACCACCATTCCGAGGATGATCAGCGGCAGAGATGAGCCCAGGACCAGGGCGGGCAGCAAGACTGTCACCAGCGGGATCACAAGCAAAATCACCAGACCGCCCGTTCGCTGACCGGTTCTGGTTTTACGCTTGTCGTAAGCCCGGCCCACCAGCAAAGCCACCACTGCATCGACCGCCATTGCCCCAGCATAAAGCAAGGTGATCTGTCCATCCTCCAGCACCTCCTGCGCCTTCAAGTGGAAGCCGATCACGCTGAAATTGACCAGCCCCAGTGTTGCAAAAAAGGTAAAAGCGGTGTAAAGCCAGAAGACCTTTTGCAAGTGCTGGGTGCGAAAGCCTTGTACCGTTACAGCCGGGATCAGATGATCGCGCGTGACTTTTCGGTGGGAGAAGGTCAAAAAAAGCATCAGCAGGACAAATGGAATCACCAGCAAGCGGTAAGCCAGCTGATACTGGGCCACGCCAGCGGCTTTCATGACGAGAAAAACCCCGGTGAAAATCAGCGGCCCGGCAAAGGCACCGATCTGGTCGAGCGCTTCCTGGATGCCGAACGCCAGACCGACACCCACCTTGGTGTCCGGATGCATGGCTACGGCAGATAAGAGGGTGTCCTTGGCTGGATTGCGCAGAGCCTTGCCGATTCGTTCCAGCAGAACCAGTGTCACAATCACCGGCCATTTTTGCGTCAGTCCCATCAGCGGCACCACAGCCAGCAACCCATAGCCGACGAAAAGGAACAGCCAGGGTCGGCCGCTTTTGTCGGACCAGACGCCTGCCAGCAAACGCAGCACATAGCCGAGGAATTCGCCGACGCCAAAGACCATGCCGACCTGAGCCGCCGAAATTCCCAACAGGCTGAAATACTGGCTGTTGGCCCCGCGGGCGCCCTCGTAGACCAGATCTCCCAAAAGGCTGATCATGCCGAAAAAGAGGATGACCGTCACAGCGGGACTGAATTGGATTTTTGCTTTTTGATCCATGCGCTGAGACCTCATTTTTCGCAGTGTTTTCGGCAACCAGCAGGGAAAAACTGGTCATCATGATTGAAAAAGGTTTTATAGCCAAAATGCAGCAGCAAAATGACGGTTAGCGCCACCGAGCCGAGGATGCCCAGCATGATCGCGATTTGGTACATCACCGCCGTTGTCGGCACGGTGCCGGACAAGATCTGGCCGGTCATCATGCCCGGTAGCGAAATGACGCCCATGCCCAGCATCGCATTGATCGTCGGCATGATCGCCGCATCAAAGGTCGAATTGACAATTTCCCGGCTGGCCAGGCGCGGCGTCGCGCCCAGGTTCAAGGCTTCCTCGACCAGATGCCGCTGCAACGACATCCCCTCGACCAGCGACTTCACACCCAGCGAGATGCCGGTCATCGAATTGCCGACCAGCATGCCGGCAATCGGGATGAAGTACTGCGGATCGTACCAAGGGTCAATCTGCACCACCACCAGCAGAAAGTAGAAAATACAGGACAACGTCCCCGCCAGCATCGCGCCGGCAATCGTCTTTTTCAGCCGCCCGGACAACTTGCCTCGGAATTTCTTGAATACAGTGAAAATGGCAAAGCCTTCCATGATGGCGATGATCAGGAGTGTCACCCAGGGGCTGGGATTTGCGAAAATGAAGGTCAGTGCGTATCCCGTCAGTACGAGCTGCACCGACATCCGGACCGATGCCAGCAGGATCTCCCGCTCACGCCGGATCCCGCGCTTCCTGACGATCGCGAGGACCAGAAGGACGAACAGGTAGGAGAAGATGACCTGCCAGACGGACAATTGAACCGCTCCGCTCATGATCCTGCCTCCAGGTCTCTATTTTGCATCGTGCGGACCACCCGTCCATCCTTCAGCACGATCGTCTCATCGGCGAATTTGCTGGCAACTGCCTTGGAATGGGTGACCATGACAATCGACCGTCCCGTCGCCCGCGCCTGCTTTACGACCAGACCGATCACGGCATCGGCCGTGTCATCATCCAGCGCCGAAGATGGCTCGTCGAGCAGGTATACCGCTGGATCGAGCAGGAACACCCGGGCCAAGGCCAGCCGCTGCTTTTCACCGCCTGAAAGGTTTAGTACCGGCTCGGTGAGTTCCTTTTTCAGCTGCACCTGTAAAAGCATCTGCCGCATTGTGTCCACATCAGGCTCTTTTCGTTCCTGGAACTGGAAGCCGATGGCCAAGTTGTCTTCGACCGTGCCGGGAAACATCGCTGCCTGTTGCGACAGCATCAGTACCTGGCGGCGGTGCTGGATCGAAGGCGTTTCTTTCAAGTCTAAACCGGTGTGCCAAATCGATCCGCCAGTCGGTGAAATTGACTTGTTTAGGAGCTTCAAGAGGGTCGTCTTGCCACTGCCACTGGCCCCGAGCAGCACGGTGACCCCCGGGTTGATCTGCAGATCTGGGATATCCAGGATCGACTGGTAGCTGACACCCTCCAGATAGAACAGCGCATCCGTCCCGATCATGCGTGCGTCCCGCCTTTCAACTCGTCCCGACCACCATCGATCTCATCCGTCAGCTCAGCCAGGTAACGCTTTGCCTCAGCCAGCTCTGCCCGCCCCAGATCCGTCGTCTCATAATACTTGCGGACCTTGCCCAAGACCGTCTCCTCATACTGCTCCAGAAGACCCACAGCCTCCAGATGATGCAGAATCGGATACAATGTCCCCGGACTCAGCTTATAGCCATGCTCAGCCAGCTCCTCAATCAACCAGCTCCCATACACCGGCCCCTCACCCGCATGATGCAAAATATGCAAACTCACAAACCCCTGGAACAACTTCTTCACCACAAAACCAGCCATACAACACCTCGCTGCCGAAAAAGGGACCGGGTCCCAATATTGCAAACCGATATCGGTTTTCGTAAATGGGACCGGGTCTCAAAATCGAAATTCGATATCGGTTTTCGATACCAGTCTATCGCACATCACTGTGTGCTGTCAAACACCATAAAAAAACTGGCCCTGCCGGGGCCAGTCTGAGGTGAACGCCATGATTCATTTTTTGATTCTGCCTGGCCTTACACCAGTTGCCAGATCTCGTTCAAGTCCCGTATCTCATGATCCACTCGTACGCCCAGGGGATTATCTTGCCCGTCCGGATTGAACCAGCAGGTTGCGATACCAAAATCAGCGCCGCCCTTGATGTCTGACGTGAGTGAATCGCCGATGATCATGGCGGCCCCCTCGCCGATTTCCCGGAAGACATGCTCGAAAAACTCGACCTGCGGTTTGCGGTATCCTACCTGCTCCGAGATGAAAATCCGCTCGAAAAAGGCATCCAGCCCAGCCAGGGCGATCCGGCGCTCCTGGATCCGGGCAAAGCCATTGGTCACGATTGCCAGGTGAATTCCGTCACGATCCCGCAATTGGCTCAGCAGTTCGTACGCACCATCATACAGATAGCTGCTTTCACTCAGAGCCACTTCGTAATGGTTCTGGAACGCCTCGACATCTCCGAAAAAACCAAATCGCTCAAAAAGCGTCCTGTGCCGCGCCAAGGCCAGGTCCTCCTGAGAGATCTCACCCCGTTCCAGCATCTTCCAATACGACTCATTAATGGCCCGATACGCCAGCAGAACCTCATTATCCGACCGAAAGCCAAATGACTGTAAAGTCGCTTCCATGCATAAATATTCAGCTTTGTGAAAATCAAGCAAAGTCCCATCAAGATCGAAAAGCAGCCAATTGTAAGCCATTAAAACCACCTCTGCCAAAAAAGGGACCCGGTCCCTTTTTTGGCGTTTATTGCATAATCAGACCCGGTCCATTATTCGTTCAGGCTTCGAAATTGCCGGACATCCACTGGCCGTAGTCGCCTTTATCTTCGTCGGTCAAGCCATAGAATTCGTCCACTTTGTCGAGCAGGGCCCAAGCTTTTTCGCGAGTGGTTTCATCCATTTTTCCTCCGTTTGCTTCGATCAGTGCAAGGAATTCACCCGTCAGCTGGCCCATGAAGGTCTCGGTCAATGTAGCAGCGTCAGCCAGGTCGGTCCGGGCTTCTTCAGTCATCAAACCCGTACCATAATCAAAGTTCGGCGTGTTGTCGATCCCGAAAAAAAGCAAGTTCAGATGATCGCGGAAACGGCTGGCCAAGTACTTCTCGTACCGCGTACCTTTGTAATCTTCCAGCGTTTGCCCGATGCCATAGGTACGCGCCGCCAGCGTTGGCAAATCAATGATGAACGCTGCATCCGAGCTCATCGGATCGAGGCTGTCGATCGCCTGGGTCACGATCAGGTCCGCCATCGGCTGCGTATTAGCTGTCCGGTATTCGGCAAACCGTGTGAAATCAACCAGATAATATATCATGCCTTCGCTGCTGGCGACATAATACCCCTGCGCCTGCGCCCCCTCGACCAGCGCCTTGACCTTCGTGTCGGTGATCGCAGCGACTTGGCGATTGAGCTCAATCCAATTGAAATCATATTTCTCAGCTTCGGCAAAGAACCGGTCCAGGAAGGCAGGGTCGCTGGTGTAGCTGTATTCGATTTCCGTGTAATCCTCGAAACTATTGCGCCGCATGCCGGAAATGGCGAAGGTCGTGAACAGGTCCGCACTGGCGGGGGAGAGCTGCGTGATCCCGGACAGATACAACTCAAAAATCTCGCGCGAATCCGCCGCGCCCGCATAGAGACGCGCCATTTGCTTGACCAAGTCAGCCTGAACCGTGTCCCCTGCCGGTTGGATTTCATCCAAAGCAACAAAAGGCAGCTGCTCCAGATAGACAGCCAATTTATCCTGGTAAGCTTGCTCGACCGGACTCAAAGGTTCACTTGTTTCTGACGGAACAGGTTCGGTAGCGGCCGTTGTTTCACTGCTGGCGGTCTGGCTTGATGCCGTCGTCTGACCTGGCTCTGCTGATACCGTCGTCGCAGGGGATGCAGATGCACACCCTGTCAATACAATGGCAAAAGCCAGGCACGAAGATAAAATGACAAACCTAATGTGCTTTTTCGTCATGTGAAAATCCTCACTTTGTGAAGTGCTATCATTATTATAGACATATAAACAGCTGTAATTGTTCCGCTCGGATTGATCAAACCTCCAGATCCGGCTAAAAGCGACATTTTTTCCAGCAGACGCTTTGTCACGGCGAAGCAAAGGCTATAATGGATTTATCCTTTGACAACCAGGTCTGACCAGGAGGAACCGTGCCATGATCCAGCTGACCGATGTTTCCCGCATCTACCCATCCGGCGAAACTGAATTCTATGCTCTGAACCATGTCAGCCTGGCTGTACCAGACGGCGAACTGGTCGTGATTCTCGGCCCGTCCGGCTCTGGCAAATCGACCCTCCTGAACATGATCGGTGGCATTGACCAGCCGGACAGTGGCACTGTCTTCGTCAATGAAATGGACGTCGCGAGAATGAACGATCGTGCCTTGACCCGCTATCGCCGCCGCCACCTCGGCTTTGTTTTCCAGTTCAACAACCTCATTCCCGACCTGACCGTCCGTGAAAACATCGAGGTCACGGCCCATCTGAGCCTGCATCCGGCCAAAACACTTGCCCTGCTTGAGCGCGTCGGACTCAAGGACAAGGCGGACAAGTTCCCCCACCAACTGAGTGGCGGCGAACAACAACGCGTCTCGATCGCCCGGGCCATTGTCAAACGCCCTGCGTTGCTCTTGTGCGACGAACCGACCGGCGCGCTCGATTTCAAATCTTCCCTGAGCGTGCTCCAACTGCTCGAGGAAATCAATCAGATAGACAAAACAACCGTGCTCGTCGTGACCCACAATTCCGCCATCGCCGCCATGGCTGACCGCGTGATCCGCATGCGCAGCGGTGAAATCACGGAGATTACACAGAACACCATCAAAGCCAAAGCCGAAGAAGTGAGCTGGTAAGATGGCACTCGCCAGACGGATCCCAAGGCAAATCCTCCAGCATAAAGGGCGATTCCTGAGCCTGGTCTTCCTGATCGCCCTCGGCAGCATGACCCTGACCATGCTTAACCTGGTCGTCGACAATTTGCAAGGCAATTTCGACTGGCTGAGCGACGAGGGCCGGGTCGATGACATCCGCGTCTGGACCGTGGCAGAACCGGCCAACTTGGACAGCCTGGGCCAGTTGCTTCATGCCGATATCGATGGCCGGACTGCTGTCGATGCCACGTGGCAGGAAGACATCACGCTGCGCATTTTCGAAGAAAATCAGCAAGTCGACCGGCCGGTCATTCTTGAAGGACACGCCTTGAAACGAGACCAGGAAATCCTGCTCAACCCCGCCTTCGCCAGTGAGCACAACTTGGCCATCGGTGAGCAGATCGTTCTTGCCGGACGGACCTTCTGGATCAGTGGTTATTTTTCCTTGCCCGACTACATCTACCCGACCCAGTTTGAATCCGACCTGCTGGCGGATCCGAAAAATTTCGGCATTGCGGTTGTGACCAAAAGAGCCATCCAGCTGCTCGCTGCGGATGCTCCTGTGGAGGACTGGACTGTCGACCGCTCCTACGGCATTCGCTTTCACCCTGGCTTTGCCAAATCCGCTCCTGAAGGTGAGTCCGAAAGCAACAGCCAGCCTGTGTACCAGGACCTCAAAGACCGGTTCAAAGACCGCTATGGTCTGGTCCGCTGGCTCGAGCGCAAGGATAATGTCCGGATCAACATGGTCAAAGGCGAAATTTCCGGCCAGCAAGCGATGTCACAGTCGCTGCCCGTGGCCATTTTCCTGATCAACTGTGTGCTCCTGGCTTCGATCCTCTGGCGCATGATCCGCCTCGAATTCCCACTTATCGGCACGCTGCGCGCCCTTGGCCTGAGCCGCGCCGAAGTCCTGCGCCATTACCTGGCTCTGCCATTGACCCTTGCGGTCATCGGCAGCATCATCGGCACCATTGGGGGCATGACCACGGCTCAGCCTCTGCTGGTCTATTACACCGTGTTTTTCAACCTGCCGTTGTCCATAGTCCGATTCGACCCCATGCTCATTCTCTCCGGCACGCTGATCCCCATCGGCCTGCTCCTGCTGACCGCCAGCTACGTCGTCCTGCGGGCGGTGCGTCTGCCACCCAACACCCTGATCCGCGGGTTTCGCCGCCGCCCCAAGGCCATGTTTATCGAACAGCTGTTCCACTTCCACAATCTGCGATTTACGACCAAATTCCGCGCCCGCCAGATGGTTCGCAGCAGCGGCAAGCTCTTTGGCGCCCTGATCGGCGTCTCCTTTGCCGCGATGATGATGCTGACCGGATTTCTCGTCCAGGACTCATACGACATCTTTCTCGGTGAAGGTCTGCGCAACACCTTTCGCTATGACAAGAATTACGTCTTTAAAGCGCCGCAAAACACAGACCGCTACGGCGGTGAGCCTTACCAGATGCTGGCTGGTCGCGAAACTGGCAGCGGGGATGCCCTGCTGGTCCAAGGCCTGGTTGAAAACAGCCAGTATCTCCAGCTGATCGATGATGCAGGCTTGGCCATTTCGCTGCCGGCCAAATCAAAGACCTGTGTCATATCGCGCGTTCTGGCTGACAAATTTGACCTCGACACTGGCGACACGTTATCCTTCATCGATGACATCAACGACGAAATTCATTACCTCCGCATTGGCGGTATTGCTGAAATCTACACTTTGAACACGGTCTACATCCCGCTGGCAGAATTCAACCGCCGCTTTGAACGTCCTGACGACACCTATATCGGCCTGTACAGCGATCGCGAACTCGACATCGACAGCGAAGTGATCGCCCAGACCGAGGATATGTCTGAAATGATCGCCTCCCTCGAATCCTACACCATGCTCATGCGCATCTCCCTGCTCAGCATTGGTCTTTTCTCCAGCCTGATGGCCCTCCTGATCCTCTACATCCTGTTCTCGCTCCTGATCGACGAAAACAGCCGCTCCATAGCCCTTTTAAAAATAATGGGTTACGAGGCCCGTGAAATCCGCACCCTCATGCTGCGCATTTTTGATCTTCCATTCCTGCTCGGATTTCTCGCTGGCATTCCATTGCTCTTCGAATTTTATGGCAGCATGATGGAACAAGCCTATGAGGAAATCAACATGACAATGCCCCTCCACCTCAGCCTCCAGAACATCCTGAGCGGATTTGTCATCCTCTACCTCACCTACCTTTTGACCCGAAACCTGTCTGGCCGCAAAATCCTCCGCATCGCCATGTCCGACGTCTTGAAATCGATGCAGGAGTAAGAGGAATCCATGGACAACCAGCAGCTTTTCACCAATCGCAAGGTCAGGATCGCCCTGGCGTCCTTTTCCGCCTTGCTCTGGGGCAGCGCCTACCCCGCGATCAAGTCCGGTTACGAGCTTTTCGCTATTGCGACCGATGACCTCACCAGCAAGTTCATTTTTGCTGGCCTGCGCTTTTTCCTGGCGGGTCTGATGGTTCTTGCCGTCAGCATCGCGATGAAAAAAGATCTGCGGGCCTTCAACAAGCGCAACATCGGCGAGATTGTCCTTTACGCGCTGTCCTACACCACAGTCCAATACGCGATTTTCTACATCGGCTTATCCTACACGACTGGCACCAACGGCTCGATCATGAACTCGACCCTGACTTTTTTCAGCTTCCTGATCGCCCATTTTCTCTATCATAATGAGCGCCTGACCAGAAACCGGATTGCCGGCGTCGTGGCTGGATTTGCCGGTGTCATCGCCGCCCTCGTCCATTTCGGAACCTACACCTTCACCTTTTCACTCAAAGGCGATGGCGCACTGATCCTCTCGGCCTTCATGCTCGCAGCTGCATCGATTTACGGAAAACGCATCACTGCCAGGCTCGACGCGATGGTTACGACCGGCTACCAGCTCGCCCTCGGCGGAGGACTTCTTGCCCTGGCTGGCTTTCTGGCCGGAGGCCGCCTGACGGTCATCAGCTGGCAAGGCATCGTTCTGCTCACCTATATGGCTGCCCTGTCCGCCGTCGCCTTTACTCTCTGGACGACCTTACTAAAATACAATCCCGTCGGCAAAGTCACTGTTTTCAACTTTCTGGTGCCGATCTTCGGTACCCTGCTCTCCGGTCTTTTCCTAGACGAAAGCATCTGGCGCCTCAATTACTTGATTGCCCTCGCCCTCGTCAGCCTTGGTATCTGGCTCGTCAACCGTGAAGAGAAAGGAAAGGTTTTGCATTGAATCTAGAAATCGCAAAAGCCTGATTCATCCCTTTTGTGACTCATCGGGTGTAGACTCATCGGCGACAAAACCACGACAATCAGTTCAGAGGTGGAGGCGCCAATGAAAAGTTTGCAGCGGATTCTAGCGGATAATTTGAAACGGGTGCGGGCCGAGCGCGGCTATTCGCAGGAAAAGCTGGCGGAGATCGTCGATCTGCACCGCACCTACATCAGCGGTATCGAGCGCGGCACGCGCAATGTCTCCCTGCGCAACATCGAGAAAATAGCCCAGGCGCTGGATCTGCCAGTCATCGATTTGCTGACTGAACGGGAAGATCACATCATCTAGAAAAATTGCACCCGCAGTCCATCCGGATCCTCGACATAGACAAAGCGATGGAAATGTCTTTGCTTTAATGCTTGTTCCAATATTCGTTCGGGGTCAGTCCTGTCGTCTGCTTGAACACCTTGAAGAAATACGTATATTGCGAAAAACCACAGGCGGTGGCGATGTCTTTGAGGCGCATGCCGCCGGACGAGATGAGCTGGCAGGCGTGTTCGATCCGGTAATGGGTCAGGTACTCGCTGAAGCCTTTGCCGATTTCTTCCTTGAAGGCGCGGCTGAGGTAGGTATGGCTCACTCCGGCTGATTCTGCGGCTTCGCTGAGGGTTATCGGCTGGTTGAAATGGGTCTGGATGTAACTCAGGGCTTTGGAAACGACAGGACTGTGGCGTTCATGGCAGCCGGCCAGACGAATGAAGTGGATGACTTCAGTGAATTTTTCGATCAGCCAGGTCTTTAGGGCTTCCATGGTGTCAAACCGGTTGATCCGGTCATAGGCGTCCATCGGGTCATAGGATTTTGGCTCGCTGGTCAGGTTCATGTCGCGCAGGATCCGGCCCAGCAAGTGGATCAGCTCGATGCAGATGATCTTGAAGGATCTGTTGCTCAGTCGCTGTTCATACAGGCGGGTGAAATAGGTCTCCAGGATCGCAGTAGTCGCGTCTTTGTCAGCTGAGCGGACCGCAGTTGTCAGTTTTTTTTCGACATCGACATCGAGCGATATGCTGTCCTGCTGGACTTGCCAGGATGGTTTATTGATTTGAGCAGCAAATTTGATTTTGCCGCTGCCTTCGTAGAAATGGTCTTTCGTCAGTTCCAGCAATTGCTGATACGTACTCCTGATTTCCTGTGGACCATGGTAGGGCGCACCGGCATAGATACTGACCTCGAGATTGAGAAACCGTTGCAAACTGGTGCGAATGCGCTGGATGACCGCATTTTGCCGGTCCAACATGGCCATCGTGCCGCGCCGGTTGTCTGCAGCCAGGAAAATGACAAACTGGTTCTCCCCGGTCTGGAAAATGGTAGAACCATATTCCCGGAGGATCTCGGACGTGATGGCAAGGACAGAGCTGATCGGATTCATGTGTGACGGATCGCCAGAAACATTCCCAGGGTGTAGTTTCCAAGCCTGGTCGATCAGCAGGATGAGCAGAGATCCTTCCATCAGGGGGAGATCCAGATCGAGTAGCCTGAACGACTCGCTCATGTCCGGGACCTGGCCAATATGGAGATCTTCGTGGAGCAGGCTCATGATCGCCTGCTGCTGCAGATCCTGCTTGTGCCTGGCGAACTGGCTTTCAAGGGTGGACACGCGGACGATGTCCTGCTCTTCCTTGGTTAGGATCGACGCGGCATTCTTCAGAGCGGTGAGCAGTGATTGTGCATCCAGCTGATGCTTGAGCAGGTAATCAATGGCCCCGCTTTTCATGCTCTGGCGCAAATAGTCATAATCATCGTAACTGCTCAGCCCGATGGACTTGATTCGCGGCCAGCGACTGGCGACCGTTTCGATCAATTCAGCCCCACTCATCAAGGGCATGTTCATATCGACGATCAGGAGGTCTGGCTGGATATTGGCGATCAGCTCCAGGGCCGCCTTGCCGTTGGCCGCCTCGCCTGTGATATCAAATCCGTGTTGGCGCCAGCTGATCAATTCCTTGAGCATGGTGCGGTAGGGCGTTTCATCATCAATCAACATGACTTTGATCATGATTCCTCCTCCGCAGCTGACAGGTCCGGCTTGATCCGGGGCAGGGTGATTTCACAAGTCGTATAGAGATCCGGCACGCTCTTGATCGACAGGCCATACCGGTCACCGAAATTGAGCCGGATCCGGTCCCGGACATTACTGATGCCGATCCCATGCTGGTTGGTCGGCTTCAAGCCTTGTTCGATCTCGGCCAGGCGTTCTGCAGAGATGCCCGCGCCATTGTCCGTCACTTGCAGGCGGATCGTCTCGTCCTCAATCAGGCCGCGGATAACCAGTGTGCCCTGGCCTTCGACCGGAGCGATCCCATGGACCAGCGCGTTCTCCACCAGCGGCTGCAACAGCAGGCGCGGGATCAGGCAATCCAGGATCTCTGGATCGATCTGGTACTGGACTTTGAACTTGTCAAAATAGCGGTATTCCTGGATGCGCAGGAAGGCCTTGATGTTCTCCAGCTCTTCCTGGATCGGGATCTGGTTATCCCGGGCGCCGATCGAGGCATTGATCAGCTGGATCAAAGACCCGACCAGGTCTTCGATGTTGTAGGCCCCCTGGATGCTGGCCATCCAGCGTGCGGTGTTGAGCGTGTTAGCTAAAAAATGGGGATTGATCTGCGCCTGCAAAGCCTTGATCTCAGCGATGCGCTTTAGTTTTTCCTTGTCCTTGACGTTGATCATCAGACGGTTGATTTCGTCCATCATTTCATTGAAATTGGTTGAGACCTCCTCGACCTCACGGATCGAGCTCGTGCCAACCGAGACGGCCAGATTGCCTTTGCGCGCGGCATGCATCCCTTTGATCAATTTCATCAGTGGGTTAGCCATCACCCAGGCGAGGGTGGTCGACAGAACCACCATGGCACCCGCAATGACGATCATGATCCCGATGATCCCGATCGTGGTCCGGTTCAGTTCGGCATTGACATAGGCCACGGGCAGCATGCTGACAAAATAAAGGTCAAAATCGGGGATTGGGGCCGAAAAAACCAGGAACTCGGTCTGGCCGTCGGACCAAGTCTGCGTGTGGCTGGCAGACTGATTTTCACCGGACGGATCGCGGTCTGATCCGTCAGAAGTTCCGTCAAGGACCACCTGGACCAGGGAAGCATTCCCCTGGTCTGACAGGCTGAAATAGTCATCGCCCGCAGCATGGACCAGACCGGCTGAGTCGATCAGGAAGCTATGTGAACCAGCACCAAGATTGACTGCTCCATACAGCTGGTTAATGAACCGTTCGCTGATCCGGATGGCCAGGACGCCGCTGACTTCACCCCGGTAGAGCGTCTTGATCGAACGCGCCAGGACGAGGGCACTCGTGTTGCCCGTCTGTCGCACACGCTGGAACCAGACATTTTCCAGATGCATGTCTTCCGAAACCGGCAGCAAATAAGTCGCGCCATTTTTCGCGACGGCCTGTTCGTAGAGGTTTGCCTGCTGGTCTGCTTTCAAGGCAAACGGCAAAGCAGGGTCTCCATAGATGATGGTCTGGCTTTGGTCTGGATGCAGGATGGTGACGACAAAATCCTCGTTCTGGCGCGAAATCTTGATGCCAAAATCCTGGCGGATCCTGGACAGCAGCTGGCTGTGTTCCCAGCTGCTCATGTCCACCGGCCGTACCAGAAATGTCTGGACCCGCTCGGCATAGGCGGTCTCGATGCTGTACGCTTCGATATCCGCCAGTTTGTTGCCGATCCGCTCGGCAGACATCGCAACGATCTGACCCGAATAATTGTTGATGCGTTCGAACATGGTCGAAGCTGACTGGTTGTAGAACAGGTACCCGATCAGGAGGGTCGGTACGATCGAAATCGTGAGAAAAAGAAAAGTCAGAAGCGAACGAATGCTGATTCGCTTCTGACCCGGACGCACCACTCTTTTCAAGTGTGGCAACAGGCGAGATAGATGGAAGGGTCTTAGTCGGTACACTTGAATTTCATCACGTTCCAGGACATGGCAGGGACTGTCAGGAAGAACTGGTTGCCGGCCAGAGGCTGGACCATTTCGGCTGCGACAGGCACTACACGGAAAGGTTCTTCAAACGTATTTATAGCATAGATGTCTTCATGGTGTAAAACCGAGCGGCCGGTCATGGTGACGGATCCGAAGGAGCGCAGATCGATCGTCAATTCCTGTTCGTCTGCCTGGTCGAGATTGACGGCAAACAGCGTCAGCTCGCCGGTCGTCTCATCAAAGGACACGGCTGTCTGCACCGTGGCTGCCGCCCCATATTTGTCCGACTCGAATGACTCGCATTTGACCAGCTGGCGCAATGCCTGGCCCCGGGCCAGGTTGGACATGTCGCGGAAGGGGTAGAAGGTGGTCTGGCGCAGTGCCGCGCCGCCTTTTTCCGTCACAATCGGGGCGATGACATTGACCAGCTGGGCCAGACAGGCCATCTTGACCCGGTCGGCATTGTTCAGAAGCGTGATCATCATCGAACCGAAAACGAGGGCGTCGAGCATCGAGTAACGGTCTTCGATCAGGGCTGGCGCAACTTCCCAGCCGTGCTCGACCTGGGCCTTCTGGTACCAGACATTCCATTCGTCAAACGAGAGCATGATCTGCTTTTTGCTGCGTTTCATGGCCTTGACGTAGTCACAGATCGAGGTGATGGTGTGGATAAAATCATGCATGTCCGTCGACGAAGCTAAAAAATCGTTGAGATTGCCTTCGTTTTCATAGTAGCGGTGCAGAGAGAGGAAATCGACTTCGTTAAAGACATGCTCGAGCACAATCCGGTCCCATTCCGGGTAGGTTTTCTGCAGGGTCGTCGCACTGCCGCAGGCGACCAGCTGGACCGACGGATCGACCCATTTCATGATCTTGGCCGTCTGGCGGGCTTTCTTGCCGTAGGCATCGGCATCCAGCTGGCAGATCTGCCAGTCGCCATCCATCTCATTGCCCAGGCACCAGACCTTGATGTCATGCGGCTGCTCATAGCCATGCGTCTTGCGCAACTCACTCCAGGTCGTGCCACCCGGATGGTTGCAGTATTCGATCATGTAGCCAGCATCCTGCTCGGTGCCGGTGCCGAGATTGACAGCCGCCATGACCGCGCTGCCAGCCTTCTTGCACCAGTCCGTGAACTCATTGATGCCGACCTGGTTGGTTTCGATCGATTTCCAGGCATAATCGAGGCGGGTCGGGCGCTGGTCCTTGGGCCCGATGCCATCGGTCCAGTTGTAGCCGGAGACGAAATTGCCGCCGGGATAGCGGATGACCGGCACATGCAATTCCTTGACCATCTCGAGCACGTCCTGGCGGAATCCCTGCTCATCTGCCGTTGGATGGTCGGGTTCGTAGATCCCCGTGTAGACAGCCCGGCCGAGATGCTCGATAAATGAGCCGAACAGGCGTTCATCGATCTGGCCGATCTGATAATCTTTGTCAATGATGATGGTCGCTTTTTTCATGGTGCACCTCGAAAATCAATTGTGGTTCAGAAGGTTTGAGCAAGCAGGTCAAAATCCAGCGTGTCAGCCTTTGACAGCTCCAGCCGTCATGCCGTCGATGAAGGATTTCTGATTGAACAGGAAGACAATCAGGATGGGCAGGACCGCCAGGACAGCACCTGACATTAGCATATCGTAATTGTTGCCATAAGGGGTGAGCATGGTCTGCAGTCCGACCGGCAAAGTGAGTTTGACGTTGTCCCGCATGACGATCAGGGGCCAGACAAACGAGTTCCAGCTGCCCATCGCCATCAGGATGGTCAGGGCGCCAAAAGCCGGTTTCATCAGGGGCATCATGATCTTGAAATAGATGCCGTACTCCGTGCAGCCATCGATGCGCCCCGCTTCCATCAGTTCCTTGGGCAGGCCGATCGCGTACTGGCGGAAAAAGAAGATGCCGGTCATGGAAACGAGGAAGGGCAGGAAGACGCCCTGGTAGGTATTGATGGTGCGCAAGGTGATCGACAATTTGTACAGCGGCAGGAGCAGGATCTCGATCGGGATCATCATGACGATCAGGACCAGGACAAAGACCAGCGTCCGGCCTTTGAAATCGTATTTGGCCAGGGCATAGCCGACCATCGAGCTGAGAAAGAGGCCGCCTGCGGTCTGCAGCACGGTGATCAGGATGCTGTTTTTGTACCAGTCAAGGTAGACCCCATCCCGCTGCGTGAACAGGTAGCCATAGTTCGTCAGGCTGAAATTCTGGAAATCGAGGTTGAGACTCAGGCCGTTTCGAACCATTTCCACCCCGGGCTTGAACGAGGAGAGGATGATGAATAGAAAGGGCATCAGGGCGATGACGGAAATGATCACGAGGATTGTGACCAGGGAAAAAGAGGCCAGGCGGGTTTTGACAGGATGATCGACAGACATGATCAGACCTCCTTCTTGAACGAGCCCGTCAGGGCGAGCTGGATCACATTGACCACCATGACCAGGGCCAGGAGCACCAGTCCGGCTGCCGAAGCGAGACCGAAATTATTCTGGTTGATACCCTGGTTGTAGATGTAGCCGACCAGGGTCGTCCCGATGTCGCCCGGGCTGCGGGCGCCGTTGAAAAGCGTGAAAGATTCGGCAAACATCGAGAAACCGCCATAGACACTGATCGTCAGGACATAGATGATCGTCGGCTTGACCGAAGGCACGGTGATGTTGAAAAATTGCTGGACCTTGTTTGCGCCATCGATCTCGGCTGACTCATAGATCTCAGCCGGAATGCTTTTCAAGGCTGACAGATAGTAGATCAGGTTGACGCCCATCCATTTCCAGCTGCAAAACAGGACCATGACGATCATCGCGCCGGTCTTGGTATAGAGGAACCGGTATGGCTCAGCCCCGAAAAAAACCAGGATCGAGTTGATCAGGGCGGTTTCCTGCTCAGCAAAGGCGAATTTGAAGAAAAGCCCCGCCATGACGACCGAGGTCAGTGCTGGCATGAAGAGGGCGGATTTGTAGAAATTGCCACCCCTGACCGTCGGCGAGCTGATCACACTGGCCAAGACGAGTGGGGTCGGGATCAGAATCAAAATCGTCCAGAACGTATACCGTGCTGTAACGCTCAGCGCGTTGAAAAACTGTCTGTTGAACAGGTTCTGATAATTTTTCAATCCGATGAATTTTACAGTATCAAAGCCCTTGATGCTCTGCAAACTCATTTGAAACGTGGAAATCATGGGGTAGAGGAAGAAGATCAGAAACGACAGGACAAAAGGCAGGATGAAGACATAGGGGAAAACCGTGCGTGACGTCAGGATCGAGACGATCGATTTCGGCCGCAGGGTGGATGCATTGGTAGCCATGGAAAAACCCTCCCGTGAATGGTATAGATGGCAGGCGGCAGCCCGATGGAAAGAAAAAGCTTCAGCGAATCAGATCCGCTGAAGCTTTTAGCCTTTCCAGGACAAGTATTCAGCCAAAAATCAGATGGATGGAAGACAGGGCTTAGCTCATGGAGCGGATTTCTTCAGCGGCTTCTTTCAGAGCGTCAGCCGGAGTCTGGCTGTTTTCCTCGAGGACCCGGTACATGACATTTTTCTGGATGGTCGAGACGGCATTTGGGAAACGGTCATCGGTGACGACGATCTTGCCAATGCTGTCGGCGGTCTCGAGCATGACATCAAACAGGTTGTCGCCGAAATATTCGGTGTATTTGTTCGGTTCGCGCATCTTGGGATCGTCATAGAGGTCTTTGCGCAGCGGATCGAAACCGAGGACCGACCAGGTCTTGATTGCACCGTCTTTGGAAATCTTGGCGAAATAGAGGAAGTCCTTGGCCAGTTCCGGATCTTCGCACTGGGTGGTGATCGAAGTGCCGGTACCGCCCATGCCAGCAGAATTGGCGCCGCCTTCTTCCCAGACCGGCATCGGACGGACAGTCATCTTGCCAGCGAGATCAGGCATGTAGTCGGTGAAACGGCCCAGATACCAGAGCGGCATCGTGATCGAAGCGACTTCACCTTTGTTGAAATAGGCCCAGAATTCTTCGGCGTGGAAGAAACCGCCGGGAGCTTTGACTGCGATTTCATTTTTGTAGAGCTGGTCATGCAGCCACTGCAGGACTTCGGTGTTGGTTTCGTTGTCGATGATGACTTCGCCCGAATCGGTGAAGAAGTCAGACCCTTTCTGGACCAGCAGCGGGTAGTAGGACCAATGCTCGGTCGTCTCGGTCGCCATCATGTACTTGCCGGTCTTCTCCTTGACCTTCAGGCCTGCGGCGACATAATCGTCCCAGGTCTTGATCGCATCGACATCGACGCCAGCAGCGTCCATGATTTCGGTATTGTAGTAGGTCACAGTGGCGCCGACATGGTAGTCGATGCCATAGTAGTTGCCATCTTTGGCATAGTTGTCAAAACGGCCCATGATCAGGTTTTCTTTTTCGGGATCAATGACTGAATTGAGCGGGATGAGCGGGACCGTGTCGCCCATCAGGAAATTGGCATATTTGCTGATCTCGATATCAGCCAGATCCGGAGCGCCAGAGCCCGTTTGCAAGGCGATTTGCAGCTTGCTGTGCAGCTCATCATAGGAATAGACATCGACTGTCAGATTGATCGGGCGGTCCGGATTCTGCTCGTTCCAGTTGTTGACCGCATCGATCATGAACTGGTTATGCAGTTCCTGGAACGTCCAGAAATTCAGGTCGACAGCGTTTTCCTTGCCGGAATCCACCGTGGTCGGGGCCGCTTCACCTTCGGTCGTGGCGCTGCCGCCAGCAGCAGTTGTCGTAGCCGAACCGCCACAGGCAGCCAGGCCAATCACCAGTGTGAGTGCTAGAATCAGGGCGAGAACTTTCTTCATCAAGCTTTCCTCCTTGGATTCGATCAGGATCGGTACCATCCTTTGTCTTGTACCCATCATAACTTGTACCTACATTTAAGAGGATTATAACTTGTTGCCCTTTTACTATACAAATTTGATCTGGAGCATTTTCAGGCTTGCTGACTGAAAGGATTGAAATGTATTAGAATGAACCAGTATACAAAACAATATCTTCAACTCTCATTCAACAAAATTGATTGATCCTCCGGAGGCCCTCCTCATGCGCTATCTTGCCATCGACTTCGAAACCGCCAACGCCAGCCGATCCAGTATCTGTGCGTTTGGCTTTGCCTTGTTTGACGATGGCAAGCTGGTTGCACAGGGGGCAGACCTGTGTAGACCGGTTCCCGACTATTATGATCCAAGGAACATCCGGATCCACGGTATCACCGACCGGAAAACGCGCCACCTGGCCGGATTTGAAGCCCATATTGACCGGATTGACCAGATGAAGCCGGATTTCATCGTCGCGCACAACGCTTCTTTTGACATCAGTTGCATCCGTCACTGGTGTGACCAGGCGGGGCGAAAATATCCAGCCTATCCCTATCTTTGTACCGTAGTTACTTCGCGCATCCTTTACCCGGACATGGGGCATACCCTGGCCGATGTGAGCCGGTTACATGGCATCGCACTGAACCACCACGAAGCGGGTTCGGACGCCCTGGCCTGCGGCCTGATCCTGCAAAAAGCATTCGAAAGCACGTCAACCCGTTCAGCTCACGAATTGTGCCAGAAGCTGGGCGTCAAGATGGGGTGTTTGACTGAAGTCGATTATACAGCCTGTGTTAGCCTCCGTCCTTCATCCTGCAGGAAAGCAACCAGCCGGCCCAGGCGGATTTCCGAAATCGACAGCTGTGTCGACACGGACGTCACCACCGAATCCCCCTTATATGGCGCATGTGTCTGCTTCACCGGCGAATTGAACTTCGCCTCGCGTCACGAAGCTGCGCGGCTAGCGGCCCGACGAGGCGCCAGGCCACAGGACACCGTCACCTCCAAAACCAATTATCTTGTCGTCGGCTACAACAATTTCATCGAACTCGACAGAAGCCTGATGACGACAAAATTGAGAAAAGCGGTTGATCTCAGGCAAAAAGGGAGCTGCATCGAGATCATCTCGGAAGATGAGTTTCTGGATCTGCTGAAGGCGTGAGGGGTAAAGCCCTGAAAAAATGGTCTTTCACTGTATGAGAATCCGTATTTGAGGATACAAAAAGGAGGAATAAGCCATGTCACAGCCAATCCCCTGGCAGGAAGCTCTGGGCTATCTCGCCTCGCTTCTGATCCTGATCTCTTTCGTAACCAGCTCGATCATCCGCCTGCGCCTGATCAACCTGGGCGGGTCGGTCATTTTCGGTGTTTACGGTTTTTTGATCGGATCGATCCCGACGGGCTTTCTCAACCTGTGCATTGCCGGCATCAATATCTACTATCTCATCCGCCTGAAAAGCAAGCAGGCGAATTATTCCATTGTTGAAGCCAGGCCAGGTGACCTCTATCTCGAGCGGTTTCTCAAGTTTTTCCAGGCCGACATCAGCCGCCATTTTCCTGAATTTGATTTCAAACTGCTGCAGGACCAGGTAAGTTTCTACGTCCTCAGCGACATGACAACCATCGGCTTGTTTGTAGGCACCCGCAAGCCGGGTCAAAGCTTGCTGATTAACCTGGATTACGCCATTCCGGGTTATCAAGACATGAAGGTCGGACGATACGTCCAGACCTTGCTCCAACAAGCCCCACAGTTTGCTGATGTAAAGACCCTCTATGCCCTGCCTGGCAGTCCGCAAAATCAGAATTATCTCGCGAAGATGGGTTTTGCAAAAGACCAAGGGGATCCATCTCGTTTCGTCAAACGGTTAGCGGAGTGAGATGGGGGGAGGAGATGAGAAATTCCCAACCATACAGCAGGAACCGATTTCATTTGCCTCCAGCGGCCTGATCTGCTATCACTTAAGGGAACATCTGACTCACCGCCCAGACATCTGGCCACACACGAGGCATACCATGACCATTCACCCTGACCCCAGCTTGATCATCTTCGACTTCGACGGCACCTTGCTTGATTCCATGCCTTTCTGGGATGGCTTGGCTATAAGCGGCCTGATCCAGCATGGCATCGAACCGGACGAAGAACTGTTGCGGCGTCTGCCAGAAATGACCATGCGCGAAGTGGCCGAGTACCAGGCCTTTCATTACCCGGTCCTTGGCACAGCAGATGATATTTTTGCAAATTGGAAACAGCGGGCACGCGAGGCCTTCCAGAACGATCTTTCCTACAAGCCAGGCGCCCTCGAGCTGCTGGCTGACTTGAACCAACGCGGAAAAAAAGTCGCGATCGCCACGATGTCGGAACGGGCAATCGTCGAACTGGCTCTGCAGCGTGACCATGTTGGGGAGATGATCGAGACCCTGGTGACGTTCGAGGATGTCGGTGTCGGCAAGCATGAACCCGCGATCTGGCTCGAAATTGCCCACCAACTGGGTGTCATGCCAGCCGACTGCGTCGTGATTGAGGACGCTTATTTTGCCGCCCGCACCGCCAAGACGGCCGGATTCCCAGTCATCGGTGTGGAGGATGCTGCGAATGCCCCTCATGCCGCCCGCCTTCAAGAGGTGGCTGACCTCTATGTGGGCAGCCTGGTGGAATTGATCGGCAAGCTGTAAACATGCGGAACCGCACGAATAAACGCACGCGTGCGTTTGAAAGGGCTCATATGAAACCACTGTTATCAAAATTTACCGCAGAAAAGGCTTTGCTATTGCCCTGGATGATGTGGGAAGTGGATGTAACGATGAAGCAACGCTGCACCACTTGATTCCAGACTACATTAAAATCGACATGGGAATCATCAGGAACATTCACCAGCATCCAGCCCGGCAGCAGAAAGTGCTTGAATACGTCAGAATGGACCAAAAAATAGCATCAGGGTTTTAGCGGAAGGAATAGAAACCAGGGAAGAACTGGACTTCCTGATGGAAGCCGGAGTGGACCTGATACAAGGTTATTACTTTGGCAAACCATCGGAGAATCCATTATCGGCAGAATAGGCCAGTCGCTCGGGCCAATTTTTCCAATCCAATCTTTGCAACCCGCTGATACAATTTTTGCTCTTCTCTTGTCAGGGCTATACTAGCGGTGTGAGTGGGCTGATGCAGCATTTTGCGAATCCATTAGTCCAGCACGGATAGCCAGAGTTGTTCGGTTTCCAGGACCAGGTCACTTACGAGTTTGATAAAGGGTCTGTAGTTCATGGTGGTATGGGCCAGGTCGAGCACAGCGTAGTAAGTCGCCCGGTTTTCGTTTTTGATGATGACCGGTGGATAGCCCTGTTTCATTAGCTCAAAATTCAAGAGTAACCGGGCTGTCCGGCCGTTCCCGTCAATAAAGGGGTGTATTTTCACAAATTCTCCGTGAAGCAAGGTTGCCTTGACAACCGGATGCAAATCTTTCCAATCATCCTGATATTCCCGGACCAGTTTTTGCATCAGGCTGTTGATTTCATAATGTTTGGGCGGGATATGTCTGGCACCGCTGATTACGACATTTTCCGACCGGTATTTCCCCGCATTCAGTGTGTCAATTCCTCTCAGGACCAACGCATGAATGTTCTTGATGTTCCATTCCGAAAGGGGTTCTTTGTTGACAATGAGATCTTCGATAAAGAGGATCGCTTCCCGGTGATTGATGGCTTCCAAATGCTCGGTCAGCGATTTGCCTCCCACCGTGATGCCTTCCAGTACGACTTTGGTTTCGGACAGGGTCAGGGTGTTACCCTCGATCGCATTGCTATGGTAGGTCCATTCAACAACCAGTTTCTCATGCAGCGACTGGGCAAGCCTCTCCGGAAAGGGGCGATGCTGATCAATTACGTGCTTGAGGGAGTCAATGGTTGTGATATCTTCATCCAGTCCCAAGTAAAATTTCTTATTGCTTTCTCTCGCGTCGACTGGTTTCACCGCATCGATAGGAATGGACCAGTTGCGGCCAATCTTGACGGCCCCCTCGATTCTGCCTTCCACACAAAGTACGCGGATCCTACGATCACTGATCTGCCACTTTTGACTCGCTTCGGTTATGCTCATGTATTTCAAGACAATCACCTCAGCTTGATTATATACCGATATCGGAATAAAAGGTTAGGTCACTATCTGGTCGAGCTCGCGAAAAATTCCGCAATGGCTTGTGCGGTTTTTTGTTGCTGCTGCTTCGGTGTCATGGTGGCACTGCCTTCGCCTTTTTGGGGGCCATAATTCCCAAATCCAGCATGGTTGCCGCCTGGCAAAATGATTTCAACCAGATCCGCCGGCAGGTTTTTCCGGTATTTCTGATAAGAAGTGAGGTTCAAAACGCCATCCTGATCGCCATAGATGCTCAGGGCCCGAAGACCGCTGGATGCAAGATCGGCCGTGGAATAAGACGCAAGCAGCACCAGCCCATCCACTTGGGTGGCATGACTTGCTGCATAGCTTGCAGCCATGCTGCCGCCCAGCGAATGTCCACCGACGTACCAATGGGTGATCGATTGATTTTCGGCCATGAAGGGATCGGCAGCCCGGATGTTGAAAACGGCGAGATTGAGTGGCATTCGGGGCAGGATGCAAAGGATGCCTTGCTGTGCAATCTGAATCATCAGCGGCTGGTAGGCGGAGTATTCAACTTTTCCGCCCGGATAGAAGATCAAGGCGGTATCCGCATGGCCAGGGTCATAGACAAGCGCCCCGTTTACTTGGGTAATAGTGACGCCGCTTACAATGCTGGTCGCCTCAAGCGCAGATTTGTCCGCATGATAGTAGTCCAGCGTGTATACCCAAAAGGCGCTGGTGAGTGAGAGCAGGACAACGAGGATACCAATGATTATTTTCTTGCCTTTTTTCATGGGACTGAACATATCTGCCTTTCTATTACCGTTTGGCCAGTGGACTTTGGTGCTTAGATGACTTCTTTGCGGCGAAAGATTCTCGCCTGGGACAGACTGTAGATCGCCAAGGCCAGCCAGATGAAGGCAAAGCTAACGGCATTGACGAGCTGGAAGGGCTCGTGGTAAACGAAAACGCCGAATAGAAACATCAGGGTCGGAGCGATTTACTGGGTGATGCCAAGGGTTGAGAGCGGGATGCGCTTGGCACTGAAGGCAAACATGATCAGCGGGATCGCAGTGGCCACACCGGCGCCAAGAAGGAACAGCGTGACCGTCAGACTCGATCCGCCCAGTGAACCATGGCCGGAGGCTTGCCGGGAAACGATGAAAAGCAGGGCGAGCGGGGCCAGGACGGCTGTCTCGAGCGCCAGACCCACAAGAGCGGTTGCTTTGACCGCCTTTTTAACGGCGCCATAAATGCCAAACGTGAGGGCGAGTGCCAAGGAGAGCCAGGGGACACGGCCAGCCTTGATGACCAGGATCAGCACCCCGATGACTGCAGACGCAATCGCCCATTTTTGCCAGGGATTGAGCCGTTCCTTGAAAATGACCACACCAAGCAGCACTGCAATCAGCGGATTGATGTAGTAGCCCAGGCTGGAATCAAGTAAATGATTGGACTGCACGGCCCAGATAAAGAGCCCCCAATTGAGGGCGATCATGACTGCAGCCAGAATGACCAGGCGCACCTGGTGGCGATCCGTGATGATCGGGCGGATCTTGTCCCATTGCCGGCCAAAGCCGATGATCAGGGCGACAAAGACCAGCGACCAGATGATCCGGTGCGACAAGACTTCCAGGGCCGGCACTGCACCAAGGACCTTCCAGTAGACGGGCAAAAAGCCCCAGAGGGTGTACGCGACGATGGCCGTTGCCACGCCGAAGGATTTTTCACGATTCATTCAATTAAAGCCTTTCATCCGAACATGGTTTTATTGGAACATTTATTGACCTCGGGCTGCAAGGTCACATGGCTGATCCCGTGATTTTCAACCAGCAGTTTCTCGACATGCACCAGAATCTCCTGGGCAGCACACAGGCTCATGTCATCGAGATCGAGATGGGCTTCGAAAAAGATCGTGTTCTCATTGGTCATCCACGAATGGACATGGTGAAGGTTGTTGACCCCGTCGATCGCCTCGATTTCCTGGCGGATCTTTTCGTAGTCAAGGTTGGCTCCGGATTGCATCAGGATATCGACCGACAGCCGGACGATGGCCCAGGCTTCACGCATGATGTACAGCGAAATAAGGAGTGTAACCAGGGGGTCGACCCAGTACCAGCCCCAGACTTGAATCAGGATGCCACCGATGACGACACCCACAGACGATACCGTGTCACTCAAGAGGTGGAGATAGCTCGACTTGATGTTGATGTTGGCGTGGGAATCGCGGCGCAGCAGGATGACTGACAGCAGGTTCGCCAGCAGACCGATGGCGGCAACGATCATCATCAGCAGGCCATCGATGGTCTCAGGGTGGCGCCAGCGCTGGACCGCTTCGACAATCAGGAACGCTGAAACAGCGATCAGGAAAGTCGAGTTGACAAAGGCGGCCAGGATTTCCGTTCGCTTATAGCCGAAGGTCTTTTTGGGATTTTTCGGCCGCTGGGCGATCCTGTTCGCCACATAGCTCAGGGCAATGGCGACAGTGTCGCTGAGGTTGTGCAGGCTATCGGACAGCAAGGCCAGGCTGCCGGACAAGAGCCCGCCGATGACCTCGGCCAACGTGATGACGAAATTGAGCACTGTGACCCAGAAGATCCGGGTGCCGGACAGGCCTGATATGTCGTGTTGGTGATGGCTGTGATTGTGTTCGTGGTCGTGATGATGGTCGTGCACAAGGACCCCCTCCTGTCGTGTTTTGGAGATTGCTCTGCGGTCCCATTGTACACGACAGTCATGGCAACTGGCGATTGCACTGGATACGGGATGTGGTGGGGTGCTACACCTTCTTGAACTGCAGAGGGCTGTAACCGGTGGCGTTTTTGAAAACTTTAGTGAAATAATTCTGATTCGAAAAGCCAACGGCGCTTGCGATGTCTGAGACACTGTAATGGGTGCTCTTGAGCAGGATTTTAGCTTTCTGGATCCGGACGTTTTCCAGATAATCACAGAATGGCAGGCCTTTTTCTTTGCTGAAAAGTTGGCTGAAATAAGAGCGGCTAAGGTTGACGTGTCTGGCGACGTCTTCGAGCCCAATCCGGTTCTGGAAGTTGTTCTCGATGAAATTGACTGCCTCGAGGACCGACGTGGAGAGCATCGTCTGGCAGCTCCGATACAAATCAATGAAATTTTGGCAAAAGTGGTTGAGTTCGTTCTGGACGGTCGTTGCATCGGTTGCTGCCTGGATCTTGGCCATCCAGCGGTCTATCAGGTCTTCAAAAGCACTCGGTTCGGTGGATTGAGTCGTATGGGTCAGATAGACATTCAAGGCCGTCAGCAAATCACGTTTGATCCTGACCGGACTGATTTGATGTTCGTGTGCTTGCTGCAGATAGGTTTTCAACAAGTTGTTGGCATCGCGGACTTGCCGCTGATCCAGATAGATCTGGAGATCATGGATCAACGACTTGCGACCTGTGAATAAGCCCTGGTGATGTGTCGTCTTGCGCTCGCTGGATGCGTAATAGATGACAGAATCCATGATCTCCATGGCTTCGCGGATTTTGGTTTGCAGCTTGTCGGATTCCTGACAGATCAAATTGATGCTCTGCTGGATGGTTGTACCGAGATGTCGCTCAAGACCCTGATCGATCACCGACATCAGGCGGATATAATTACGGTGTTGATCTTCCTGGCTGAGAAAGACACATTGGTAAAGAATCAAGTGGAGATCATCCATCCATGGAATCGAAAAACCATTCAGATGTTCGCCGGCAATTCGCTCGCAGGCGATATCGGAGATGGCCAGGTTTGTACTTCCTTCTGGGGCAAGCGCAGAAAAAAGGCCCACACACATCCCGTCCAAGTGAGCAGGTTCATCAAATAAAGCCAGGATGTCCCCGTCCGGAATATCTGTTAATCCATCGGCACTTGGCTCAGATGCCTGATCAACATATCGATGCAAGATATGCTGCCGCTGGATGATCTTGGCATAGGAGGCTGGATCCTGGGTTGTCAGGCTCTTTTCGATTTGCAGATCTTTGACCGTCTTGTCCAGCAGGTTACGGATGTCATCCAATTGCATTTCTGGTTTGAGGATATAGTCGATTGCGCCGTGTTTCAGTGCTGTGCGGACAAAATTGAAGTCATCGTATGAACTCAGAACAGCAACCCGAATCTTGGGATGGAGGTCCAACAATTTTTGAATCAACTCTGTGCCGTCCATCCGTGGCATTTTGACATCCGTGATCACTAAGTCGATGGCCTGTTCTCTACAGATATCCAGTGCCTCCAGGCCATCACTCGCTTCAAATACAACATTGATGGTGTGCCTGATCTGGCTGAGAAACAGTTTGAGCCAATTACGGATCATTTCGTCATCATCGACGATCAGTATGTTCATAGCTCAAATAATCCTCCTTCATCGGAATGCACGGAATCAAAATCTGGACTTTGGTGCCTTGGCCAGGTTGGCTTTTCACCTCGAGTCCGTAGCCACTGCCAAAACAGAGTATGATCCGGTTGTTGACATTGGCGATGCCAATGCGGGTATGGTCTGGATGAATTTCGTCCAGATCCAGATGATTCGCATCAAACCCGATCCCATTGTCTCGAATGATGAATTGAACGTCCTGATCGATCATTTGACCCGTGATGCTGAGCCTGCAATCTTTTTTTCTGGGTTTCAGTCCGTGGAGAATCGCATTTTCCACGATAGGCTGCAGCAAAAGCTTGATGATTCCGCAAGACCGGATCGAATGTTCGATCTCGATCTCATAAGTCAGCTCCTTCCCGAATGCGAGTTTCTGGATTTCCAGATAATCACCGAGCAGGGCAATTTCCTTTTCGATCGATATGAATTCATTGGCATCCGATAATGTGTTTTTCATCAGGCGGATCAGCGCCAGAATGATGGTATCCGCATCCTCCTTTCTGCCAGTGAGAACCATGAAGCGAATGGAGGCTAACGTGTTGTAGAGGAAATGTGGGTTGATCTGCGACTGCAAAGCCATGATTTCAGCTTCGCGCTTCAAGTTTTGCTCAAGCTCATTGCGTGAGACCAGATCCTGGATGCGGTCCAGCATATCATTGAACTGAATGGTTAGTTCACCGATTTCATCTTTGGACAACACTTCAGAACGGGCATCCAGCTGACCAGATTTGACTTGGTTCATCGTTCGCGTCAGATTGCCGAGCGGGCGCATGCTGTTGCGGATCATGATTGTCGACAGCAGAATCGAGACGAGAAGATAAACAGATAGGATAACGAGGAAGAGCGTCCGGATTCGGGAAAATTTTGCCAGCAGAATATTCAAATCAGCAATGGTCACGATTTTCCACTGGGTCGCATTGATGGTATGACTGCTGGCCAGGAGATGCGTTCCCCATCCTATGAAAGCTTGCGTGGCAGAATATTGCTGGAGAAACCGGAGATCCAGACCTGGAGCGGCTGGACTGAAGATTTCCCGGAAACTACGCAGCCCCAGTGGGTTGATTTCCATGTTGTCAGCGGACGATATGAGTTGGAAGTTTTCGTCCAGGATGAACGTGCTCTGATCGAATTGTATATATCCCGAATACATTTTCCGAATATCAATCTCGGAAAGTCCGATGATCAAGGTGCCGGTTTTTTGCCAGGTTGACCGGTCATGCAACTGGCGGATCAAATACACATAAGGATAACCGGGGCTTGAAAAGAGTTTGTCCATCTCAGAATCCAGCGTGAAAAGAATTTTGGATTGGTTCATTTCCAGACTTTGATTCCAAGGCCGGGAGGCAGGATCAATAATGGAGTTCTTATCCACATGAACGGCATTGCCGATCACGTGGTTGTCAGGCAGGATGATCGCGATCGAATAGTAGATGTTGTTCAAACCGGCATTATATTTCCCCAGGATTTTTTGCAGCTCTGGATTGAGACTTTCCCGCTGAGCCTGGCTACTTTCGATGGCCGCCAGAATTGCGGCGATATCATCATCCAGATAATAGAGGTTGGAAATGGATTTGACTTGGGTGAATTCCAGGCTGAGCCGGTCAGCCATTTGAGTCAGTTCGCGCTGGGCTGACAGGCTGACCTCGTCTTTGAGCGTCACCGATAACTGGTAGGTCAGAAACGAACCAAAAATGATCAAGGGGATCAGAACCGTCAGAACAGCAATGATCAGAAGGCGGTTCTGGAATGATAGATGGATCCGGTAAGATGTGAGCTTCACACAAGGCCTCGATTCGCGATATACTGACGAATTCAATTTTGACATGGCTGTCAATAAAATTCACCCTGTCAAACCTTGAATCAGACAATAGTATACATTTTCCCAAAAATAAGACTAAAATTTCCATGTGAAAATGAAACTGCGAAAAATCAGAAAGAAAAGGCAGACCGGAATGCGTATCCTCCCGTCTGAAGCCTGGGTAACCTTAACTCAAGAGGGCACGGTTGATTTCAAAGTGGAAATCACTGGCAGACCCAAAAATCAGGAGGATTAGAGGATGATCAAGAAAATCACAGCGCTCCTTCTCGTCACCGTCATGGCTCTTGGACTTGTCTCTTGCGCAGCCACTGCTTCGGAAACCGATGCAGCGTCTCAGGCTGGAACGACTGCAGCAAGCACAGCCGCAGAATCTACTGCTGCCGCTTCAGGCGCAGAGATCAAAATTGGCTTGTATGGCACGATCACCGGCACCAATGCCCTGGCTGGTGAGATGATGGAAAAAGGTGGCCAGCTCGCAGTCAAGGAAATCAATGATGCTGGCGGGATCAATGGCCGCCCGCTCAAACTGATCGTATACGATGACAAGTCTTCCCCTGAAGGGGCCGTTAAGGCCGTCACCCGTCTCGTGGATGTCGACAAAGTCATCGCCATGGTCGGATCCAACTCGTCTCCCAATATCCTGGCTTCAGTCCAGATCACCGAAGATGCCCATATCATCCAAGTTGGTGGCGGTACATCTCCTGCCTACACCAATGCCGGCTACAAGTACCTGTTCCGTGGTACAGCCAACGGAAAACTTCCGAACAAAGCTTGCGTGGATGCCATGAAGACCATGGAAGCCAAGACCGTGGGAATCCTCAGTGTGGCTACCGAATACGGCAAATCCACTGTGGATAGCTTTAAAACATTGCTGGGCAGCGATATTGAAGTGGTTGCCGAGGAAGTCTACCAGTCCACTGACACAGACTACACCGGCCAGGTCACCAAGATCCTTAATGCCAAGCCGGATGCCGTTCTGATTATCGGCATGACCAGTGAACTGGCTCTGGCTGTCAAGCAATTCCGCAGGAGCGGCTATGAGGGCTATATTTATGGTCCTGAAGCGATGGGTGTTCCGGATTTGCTCAATGTGGCAGGTTCTTCAGCCGACAATGTCATCTTTGGCTCCGGTGCAGTGGTCCCTTCTTCCGTGGAGGGCGCTTCCAATGAAGTAGAACGCAAGATGCTTGAACATTTTGTGGCTGAATACGGTTCTTTACCGGTGTCGGACGTTGCTTATCGCGGTTATGACGGTGTCAAACTGATTGCCGAAGCCTTGAGCAAATCAGAAAATCCAGATGATTCAGAAGCAGTCCGCAATGCGTTCGTCCAGATCAATGGGTATCCGAGCATTGCTGGCACCTACAATTTCACGGATGAATCTGGTGACGGTCTGAGCGAAGCCCGCTCATACATCATCCAGGGTGGCAAGCATATTCTGTTTGCTGATTGGTTCCAGTCTAAATAATCCCAGGCAATCCAGATCAGGGGGATGGCCAGAAGAGCACATCTTTCGGCTGTCCCCTTTCCTATGCAATCGAGGTGGTCCTTATGATCATTCAACTTATCATTGGCGCGCTCATGATCGGCAGCGTCTATGGCCTGGTTGGCCTGGGCTATGGCATGATCTACAAAGCATCTGGCCTGATGTCACTGGCTCAGGGGGATATGCTCATGATTGGAGCTTTCCTGGGCATGACTTTTTACAAATACTTGAAATTCCCATTCATGATCTCCCTTGTCCTGACGATGGCCATCATGTTCCTGCTGGGCATGTTTATCGAGCGCGTCCTGGTGACAGCTTTGCTAAAAAAAGGCGCCCAGACCGTTTACGTTATTTTGTGCACAATCTCCATTTCCATGATCTTGCAAAATGTTGCCATGTTTTCCTGGGGCAGTAATATGATGCAGTTCCCCTCACTGTTCAAGCGCGACACCGTCTTGATTTTCGGCCACAAGATTATTCCAGAAAATCTTCTGGCTTTGGGCGTCGGGATGTTCTGCATGGTGGCAATGCACTTCTTCATGACAAAGTCCAAATTCGGTACATCCATGCGGGCAGCTGCCCAGGATGAAATGGCTGCCAGTGCGATGGGGATCAATGTCTCGGCCACCAAAGGTGCGGCCTGGGGTATCGCATCGATGCTCGCCGGAGGGATCGGTGTGGTTGTGGGTCCGATCTTTGGTGTCTATATGGCCATGGGCGCAATGATCGGCCAGAAAGGTTTTGCCGGAGCCGTTGTTGGCGGCTACGGCAACATGTATGGTGCGATCGTCGGTGGCATCTTCTTTGGTTTTGTTGAAACATTTATCTCGGCCTATCTGACTTCCAGCTACAAGGATTTCATTTCCTTTGCAGTCCTGATCCTGGTCATGATTGTCATGCCGACTGGCTTGTTCAAAGAACAAGTCATGGAATGAGAGCGAAAGAAAGGTGAAAATCATGCTGGAAACCATCAAAGCAAAGCGCTGGACTTTCTTGTTTGCCATTCTTACTCTCGCCGTTATCGCATTCATGCTGCGTGAGCGTTACTTGTCGCTGATCCTGTGTTTTATCGCCATCAACAGCATAGCCGTCACTGGGCTTGATGTGCTCTTTGGCTACACGGGGCAGGTCTCCTTTGGACACGCTGCTTTTTACGCATTGGGTGCCTATGGCTCAACGCTCCTGTCCATTCGCCTGGGGCTACCACCCTTGCTCACAATTGTGCTGGGGAGCTTGATTGCGACTTTTTTCGGCATCATCATTGCCTTTCCGGCGTCGAAACTGGTCAAACATTTCCTGTCCCTGCTCACCATTGCTTTTGGCCAGATGGTCTATATGTTTGTTTCGGTCACTGATAAGCTGACCAACGGATTTTCCGGAATCATCGGCATTCCAAGGATTTCGATGTTCGGGTATACGTTTAAATCGACACAGTCCAATTTCTATTTGTTGCTGGCCGTGACCATCCTAGTCCTGGTCGTCAAGCAGCGGATCATCCATTCGCGCATTGGCCGGGCGTTTATTGCGATTCGTGAAAATCCACACGCCGCCAGCGGAATGGGGATCAATGTCCGCTATTACAAGATCATGGCCTTTGCGATCAGTGCTTTTCTGACCGGGATGGCTGGCGCTTTTTACGCCCATCTCGTCACGTTCATCAGTCCGGACAGTTTCATGAATACCCAGTCCAATCTGTTCATGACTATGCTCCTGTTCGGGGGTATCGGCACAGTCACCGGACCAGTTATCGGTTCGATCATCCTGGTTGTCGCCACCGAACTGATGCAAAGTTTCATCAGCTACCAGATGCTGATCTACGCCTTTTTTATCCTGGCGATCCTGTTCTATTTCCCCAACGGTATCATTGGCATCTATGATCACCTGAAAAATCTGGCGATCAGCCGGAAAAATCGTTCCAAGTTGACACCTGCCAATCGGTCCCTGTCCAATCAGACAAGCAAGGAGGCTGACTGAGATGCTGAGTATCCAGGAGGCGACCATCAAGTTCGGTGGCCTGACCGCAGTCAATCAAGTTTCGTTCAACATTCCCAAGGGGTCGATTTTTGGCCTGATTGGACCAAACGGTGCTGGCAAGACGACTTTGTTCAATATTATCAGCGGTGTCTATGCGCCGACCAGTGGCAAGATTGTCTTTGAAAACAAGGAAATCCAGGGACTGCCCCCGCATAAGATCAATTACCTGGGTATTTCCAGAACGTATCAGAATATCAATCTCTTTAAAAAAATGACGGTCCTGGAAAACGTCATGGTGGGATGCCACAGCCGAACGTGCGAGGGGCTGACAAGCGCAATATTGCGCACACCGAAGCAGCGCCTGGAAGAAGCGAGCGTGATCGAAAAATCCATGGCCATCCTGGATTTCATGAACCTGACCGACAAGGCCACACAAAAGGCGAGCAGCCTGTCCTATGGCGAACAAAGGCGACTGGAAATTTCCCGCGCCATGGCCAGTGATCCCAAACTGTTGCTCCTCGACGAACCGGCAGCCGGCATGAATGGTCGGGAGAAGGACGAGTTGCGCGAGACCATCCAGCGAATATCGGATCGTGGCATCACCGTGCTGCTCGTGGAACATGACATGAAGCTGGTCATGAATGTCACCCACCAGATTTGTGTGCTCAATTATGGCAAGAAAATTGCTGAAGGGGATCCAGAATCCATCCAGAATCATCAGGAAGTCATTACGGCCTATCTGGGAGGTGGGATCGATGGATAAAATTCTTGAAATCAAAGACTTGCATTTTCATTATGGTGATATTCACGCGATCAAAGGTGTGAGTTTTGATGTCTACAACGACGAAATCGTCACCCTGATCGGAGGAAATGGCGCAGGGAAGACCACCACGCTCCGGGCGATCTCCGGATTGCTTGGCAACATCACATCAGGGGAGATCCGTTTCATGGGGGAGAAAATTGACGGCAGCAAACCCCATCGGATCGCTGCTCTGGGGCTGGCCCAATGCCTGGAAGGCAGGCATATCTTTGGTAATCTGAGTGTCCGGGAAAATCTCAATATGGGCGCCTATCTGCGCAATGTGCGCACCATCTCTTCGGATCTTGACTACGTCTATCATTTGTTTCCCAGACTGCTTGAACGCCAGAATCAAAGGGCCGGCACCCTTTCTGGCGGTGAACAGCAGATGCTGGCGGTTGGCCGCGCCTTGATGCAAAAACCCAAATTGATCATGATGGATGAGCCTTCACTGGGTCTGGCGCCGATTATCATCCAGGGGATTTTTGATATCGTCCGAACCATCAACCAGGATGGCATCCCGGTGCTCCTGGTCGAACAGAATTCAAACGCCGCCTTGAAAATTGCCAATCGCGGGTATGTTCTGGAGACGGGGAAAATCGTCCTGTCGGATACTGCTGAAAATTTGCGCAATAACGATGATGTCCGGAAGAGTTATCTTGGCACCAGCCATTGAGAAGGCACTTTTTGCACCCAATGAAGCCCCTGTTTCCTAGAGGAGAAAGTTATGCAAACTCATACTCTGTCATTAACCCGCAAAGGCGTTCAATTGCGTCGTGACATTCTGACGATGATCACTCGGGCCGGTTCTGGCCATCCTGGAGGCTCCTTGTCAGTCATCGATCTGATGATCGCCCTTTACTATGGAAAAATGAAGATCGACCCGCAAAATCCGGCCTGGGAGGAACGTGACCGGTTTGTTTTGTCCAAAGGTCACGCCGCGCCGGCGCTCTACGCCATCCTGGCCGACAAAGGCTATTTCTCCCGCGATGATTTGGCGGGATTTCGCCAACTGGGCAGTCCGTTGCAAGGCCATCCTGATAAAAAAAAATTGCCGGGGGTCGACGCATCGACTGGATCCCTCGGACAGGGGGCATCGATCGCCGTTGGCATGGCTCTCGCTGCCAAAAACCAGCAGAGGGACGTGCACGTCTATACCATTCTGGGCGATGGCGAACTTCAGGAAGGCCTGGTCTGGGAGGCTGCAATGGCCGCTGCCCAATACAAACTGGACAATCTGACCATGATGATCGATAACAACGGCCTGCAAATCGATGGCACCAATGATGAGGTGATGTCATTGGGTGATTTAGCTGGGAAATTCACATCCTTTGGCTTTGATGTGATCGAATTGGCTGACGGCCATGATTTCGGCCAGATTCTGGATGCCCTGGAACAGCCGGCTGAAAATCGTCCTAAATGCATCATCGCCAAGACGATCAAGGGCAAAGGTGTTTCTTTCCTGGAAAACCAGGTTGGCTGGCATGGTAAGGCTTTGTCCCCTGAACAGCTTGAAGTGGCCTTATCCGAACTCGTCGTGGAGGATGTTGCAGAATGAATAAATTGGCTACACGCGCCGCTTATGGGGATGCTATCGTTGCGGCTGGCGCAAAAAACGAGAGAATTGTCGTCATGGATGCCGACCTGTCACATGCAACCATGACTTGCGGGTTTGCAGCCGCTTATCCTGACCGTTTTTTCAATGCGGGCATTGCTGAAGCGAATATGACCGCCATGGCAGTTGGCCTTTCAGAAATGGGCTATATTCCGTTTATATCGACGTTTGCCATTTTCGGGACAGGCCGAGCCTATGAAATTGTTCGCAATTCAGTCGCTTATCCACATTCAAATGTCAAGCTGGCTCTGACGCATGCTGGCATTACCGTCGGTGAGGATGGCGGAAGCCATGCATCGATCGAAGATCTTGCTCTGATGAGGGCGATTCCAGGAATGACCGTCCTGGTGCCTTGCGATGAAGACCAGACACACAAGGCCGTGCAGGCAGCTGTAGAATACGAAGGACCTGTCTACATCCGCCTGGCCAGGATGCCATCGTCAAACCTTGCCGAGCAACCGTTTGCGATCGGCAAAGGTTCCGTGCTTCGCGACGGCCAAGACGTGGCGATTTTCACTTGTGGACTCCTGGTTGCCACAGCCCTAGAAGCGGCTGAGCAGCTGGCAGAACAGGGGATCGATGCAGCCGTCATCAACATGTATTCAATCAAACCAGTCGATCGCAAGTTGATCCACCAGTATGCCAGAAAATGCGAGCGAATTGTCACGCTGGAAGAGCACTCCGTCCTGGGCGGACTGGGGGATGCTGTCGCTCATGAACTGCTTGCAAACGGTGCTTGCCCGATCCTGAAACTTGGCGTCCAGGACCAGTTCGGCCAATCCGGCAAGCCAGACCAGATTCTGAAACATTACCGGCTGGACCGAGACAGCGTTTGCGAAGATATTGGGAGTTGGATGAGAAGAGATTGATCTGAAAATTTATCAAATTGAAACATTTAGTTAGATTCTATTAATTAAAAATATTAAGGTCGGGGCGATGTGCTGGGTGATGCCAAGGGTCGAAAGCGGGATGCGTTTGGCGTTGAAGGCGAACACGATCAGCTGGATTGCAGATGCTACACCGGCGCCGAGCAGAAACATAGTGATAATCAGGATCGAACCGCCCAGTGTGCCGGTACCGGAGGCGTTTCGGGGAAAAATGAAGAGCAGGGCAAGCGGGGCCAGCACAGTGGTCTCTAATGCTAAGCCAACAAGGGCGGTCGCTTTGACAGCCTTTTTTAGCGCCATAGATACCAAACGTCAGGGCGAGGGCGAAAGACAGCCAGGGGACACGGTCGGCCTTGAAGATCAGGATCTGGACTCCGGTAGCCGCTGCCGCGATCGCCAGTTTTTGCCAGGGATTGAGCCGCTCTTTGAAAATGACTACGCCCAGCAGGTCCTCAAGAAGTGGATTGTTGTAATAGCCCAGGCTGGGATCGATTAAATAGTCTGACTGGACAGCCCAGATGAAGAGCCCCCAGTTGAGCGCGATCATGATCGCCGCGAGGCTGATCAGGCGCAACTGATGGTGGTCGCGGATGATCGGGCGGATCTTGTCCAACTGGCGGCAAAAACCAGTGATCAGGCCACGAAGACCAGCGACCAGATGATCCGGTGGGAGAGGACCTCCAGGGCAGGCACGGAGCCGAGGACTTTCCAGTAGACAGGCAAAAAGCCCCAGAGGGTGTATGCAATGATGGCCGTCACCAGGCCGCTGATTTTTTCATGATGCATGGGCTTTAGCCCTTCAAATAATAATCTGGTCAAGAAACAATTGTATAAAAGACTTATACATATGAACAGTAATGACCAAGTACTCTGAATATTTTTTTGTATTGTTTGAATAAGAGTATTGACAGGCGCGAGATTCACCTCTATTATTGAGATGTGAACAAAATTAAACAAAATATATAAAAAATATCTCACAAAAAATGTTTATATGAAATTTACTTCCCAGTTTTAATGACTAACGATTTATACAACTACCCTATGACTCCAATGAATATCAAAGAGGTGGAAGGACATGCAACAATTAGCCGGTATTCCTGAGATGATGCGTGCGCTTGTCGCATACGGACCGAACGATTTTCGCTACGAGACCGTTCAAACCCCAAAGATCCAAGAGGATGAAGTGCTGATTCAATCTCTTGCCTGTGGTATTTGTGCGGGCGATTTGAAATCTTTTCATGGGGCCGGCATGTTCTGGGGCGATGCAGTCAATCCTCAGTGGCAGATCCCGCCTGTTCGCACAGGCCATGAATTTTTCGGCAAGGTCGTCGCCCTGGGTGATGTCGCAGCAAAAAAATGGAACCTGCAATTGGATGACTGGATCATTCCCGAACAGATCATCCCATGCTGGGAGTGCCGCTTCTGCAAAACAGGGGCTCACTGGATGTGTGAAAAGCATGATCTGTATGGATTCCAGAAAGATATATCAGATGGTGGCATGGCGGATTATGTCCGCATCAATGCGCGCAGCATCGTTCATAAGATCCCCAAAACACTCGATGTTAAAAGCGCTGCTATGATTGAGCCGGCATCCTGTGCGGTTCATACCGTCGAACGCGCTGGCATCACCTTTAATGATGTGGTAGTCATTGCAGGTATGGGTCCCATTGGCTTGTGCAAACTACAACTTGCCAAATTGAAAAATCCGAAACTGCTTATCGCAATTGACGCAAAAGAAAAGCGCCTTGAATTAGCAAAGGATCTTGGAGCGGATATCACCATTGATGTCTCAAAAGAAAATGCTGTGGCAAAAGTCAAAGAACTGACAGATGGCTATGGCTGTGATGTTTACATTGAAAATTCTGGACATCCATCGGCTGTGGTCAATGGCCTGAAAATGATTCGCAAACACGGTACTTTTGTTGAATTCAGCGTATTTGCTCAGGAAACAACCGTCGATTGGAGCATCATTGGTGACCGCAAGGAGCTGACCATCCTTGGATCGCACATCAGCGGTCGCGACGGGTATAGCATTGCGATCGATTTCCTGAATAAGGGCATACTCAAAGTCGATAATATTGTGACCCATTCATTTCCCCTTGAGGATTGGGAAAAGGCATACGAAGTTTCAGGCCGTGGGGATGAATCGATCAAGATCCTGCTTGTACCGCAAGCCAGCATTTAATGTAAGCAGGTTCCCAGCTCATGTATGGCAATAGGATTCGTAAATCGTGCGATTTTCATTTTTTATGGAATTTTGCGCAAAAGGCGCAGAATATATTAATGGAGGTAGAAAAATGACCAAAAGAATCGTTCCCATCGCTCTCGTCTTGGCCATGCTCGTCTTGATGCTTACAGGTTGCGGTTCGACTTCAACCACTGCTGCCCAAGGTTCGACTACAGCAGCAGGTTCCAGTCAAGCTACCACTGCTGAAACGACCATCTCCCAGACAATCGGTGGCAAAACCAAAATGGCAACTGGCGTCAGTTTGGATGATTACATGCCTAAGAAGAAAACCTACTATTTTGCTTACACTTATAAGCTGATCCACCCCTGGTATGATGCAATCAAAGTTGGTATTGATGCCGCAATTACCGAGTATGCAAAAGAAGGTATTACGATCACCTATGATTACACTGCCCCGGTCAATGCAGATGCAGTTGCCCAGATCAACATGATTGAATCCGCAGTTGGCAAAAAACCAGATGCGATTGCGGTCGACGTCAACCAAGTCGCCTTGACCGTTCCGGTTCTGAACAAGATCCAAGACAGCGGCATTCCGGTCCTGACCTTCTCGGGTGGTGATGCGACCAAGGAAGATGGCAGCAAACGTATCGCTTTCATCGGGAATACGGACAATAAGGGTGACGGTGCCAAACTGGCAGAAGAATTAGCCAAAGCGATCAATTACGAAGGCGAAGTCGCTTGCCTCGATGGCACAATCGGCGCTTCTTCTCATGAAGAACGTATTGTTGGTTTCAATGAAGTTATGGCAAAATATCCCAATATCAAGGTTGTTGACCGTCAGCGAGATGATGATGATCTGGAAAAAGCAGTTAAATTGACGGAAAACTTCATCCAGAAATATCCGAACCTCAAGGGCATCTGGTGCAACAATATGACCAATCCTATCGGTGCGGCCCAGGCTGTTGTCGCGGCTGGTAAAAAGGGCCAGATCCAGATCGTTGGTATGGACCATGACCTGCGTACCTTGCAGTATGTCGAAGACGGCACCATCCTCTGCGCTCAAGTCCAGAACAACTTCGACATGGGATTCTATCTGGTCATGACCTCTCTCAAAGCTGCTGACGGCGAAACCGTTGGCGGTGCGATCAAAGAAGAACGCTACAATGTTGGATCGACCACTGTGTTCCAGAGTGAGGCCAAAACATACATTGACTTGCTCTATGGTGATCAATAACAATAGACATCAATAGTTATTGCCGGGTCATTTGTTGGTCCTCCCTGATCTTTACTGATTGGGGAGGACCAAATTAAAACAAGATTACTCAGGAAGGAAGATCATCATGAGTGAATGGATTCTTGAGATGAAAAAGATCTCAAAAGCATTTCCGGGTACTCAGGCGCTAAGCAATGTTGATTTTGAGTTGAAGCCTGGGGAAATTCATGCACTGATCGGTGAAAATGGTGCTGGAAAAAGCACGTTAATGAATATCTTGATTGGTATCCACCGGTTTGATGAAGGTGAGATCTTTTTGAATGGCAAGAAGATCGAAAACCATCATCCCTATGAGGCACTCATGGAGGGGATCGGAATGGTCCCACAGGAATTGAATCTGGTTCCTGAAGTCTCGGTTGCAGAGAATATTTTCCTGGGGAATGAACGCAAGAAAAGCAAAACGGGTATTGTCGACTGGAAGGAAACAAGTCAGCAGGCTAGAGAATTACTGGGCAAACTTGATGTGAACATTGATGTCAATCAAAAACTGGGGAATTTGAGTGCCGCGTATCAGCAACTGGTTTCGATTGCCCGTCTGCTTGCATCTGGTTCCAATGTTTTGATCATGGATGAACCGACAGCCGCACTTACATCCAGTGAGACCCGATCACTGTTCAATTCTATGCGGTTGCTGCGTGAAGAAGGCAAATCAATCATTTTCATCACCCACCATCTGGAGGAAGTCAAAGAGATTTGCGACCGTGTCACAATCATGCGAGACAGCAGAGTTGTGCACAAAGCAAAAATCGATGAACTGACAATCGATGAAATGATTTTTTATATGGCAAATCGTCATATCGAAAAAGCGGTCAAAGTTGTTGAAAAAGTTAGTAATGAAGTGTTTTTTGAAGTTAAGAACTTTTCGCGTGCGAAAGAGTTTGCGAATATTTCTTTTAATGTCCGAAAAGGTGAGATTCTTGGCATTGCCGGCCTAGTTGGCTCAGGCCGGACAGAATTGGTTCGCTGCATTTTCGGATTGACGAAAAAAGACGCTGGCAAGACTTTGATTGAAGGAAAAGAAATCGAAATCACAGGCGCTCATGTGGCGATTGCTCACGGGATTGGATATATTCCTGAGGAACGAAGAAAATACGGAATATTTCCGGATCTTACCGTATCCGAAAACATGCTGATGCCATCCTATTCCAAGTTCCTTTCAACTGGGATGATTCGTTACCCATCGATCGATCATGAATGTTCTCACTATGTCGATGAATTGAAAATAAAAACTGCCTCCAATAACACCCTGATCAAAAATCTTTCAGGCGGTAATCAGCAAAAAGTGATTATCTCCCGCTGGATGGCCAAGGGAATCAGGATGTTGATCCTGGATGAGCCTACACGAGGGATTGACGTTAATGCCAAAGGTGAGATCCATCGATTGATCAAAGCGATGGCAAAATCGGGTGTGACCGTCATCGTCATTTCATCCGAACTTGAAGAAGTCATCAACTTGTCAGACAGAATCATGGTTATGTACGAAGGGCAATGCAAAGGATTTGTCGATGATCTCAATGGATTGCTGCAGGAAGACATTTTGAAAATTGCTTTGCAGAATTGAAAGTGAGGGCAGGACAAATGGAAAAGAATCGATCCATTCAATCGAGTGGCAAATCTCTGTTAATAAGTATTGGTAAGTCCACAGCAGGCGTTGTCTTTCTGGTCACGATCCTAATCACTCTTTTTGTACATTTAACAACGAATAATTTTTATACAGTGTACAACTTGAGTACACTCATCCGGCAGGTATCCTTTACAATCATCGTTGCCTTCGGTCAAACTCTGGTCCTGATCAGTGGGGGAATTGATCTTTCAGTCGCTAGTATTGCAGCTTTCTGCAGCATGTCTGTGGCGCTTCTCATGACCAAAACAGCGATCGATCCGTTCCTGGCGATCTTGATTTCCCTGCTGATTGGCCTGGCGCTGGGTGCGATCAATGGATGGTTTATCCATGTCATGAAGTTGAGCCCGTTCATTGTGACGCTGGCGACTGGCGCGATCCTCAAAGGAATCGTTTATGTTGTTACCAAGGGTATGCCACTCGTTGGAATTCCAGAAAAAGCCGCGATCATCGGCCAGGGTGAATTGTTCAAAGCGATTCCCTATCCTGCCTTGATCATGTTTGGCATATTCATTCTCCTGCTCCTGATGCTTAAATTCACACCGTTCGGCCGCCACATCTTTGCCATCGGTGGCAATGAAAATGCCGCTAATATCGTAGGTGTCAGAATCGGCCGGGTCAAAATTCTGACCTATGCCCTTTCCGGGCTTCTTGCAAGCTCGGCCGGTGTGGTCATGGTAATGCGACTTGCTTCCTCTCAAGTTAATATCGGTGAAAACTGGGTCATGCCCTCCGTCACAGCTGCTATACTGGGTGGAACCTCGATGAGTGGTGGTTCCGGTGGCGTTTCCGGTACAATAGTGGGTGGTTTGCTGATGGGCGTTATTGCGACAAGCATCACATTGACCGGTGTCTCATCCTATTGGGAAACTATTGTAACGGGTGGCGTTGTCCTGATTGCAGTTTCAATTGACGCAATCCGGCGCAGCAAATTGTCAGCTTAATATATCACAATTGTGAATTTGCTAATTGTTGTCTCTGTTGCATTTTGTTAGTATAAAGGTGGTAAAAGGATAAGACAATCGATTGACTAAGAATAATATACTGTGAATATTTGTGAAGGAACTTCAGATGATTAAGAACAAGCGGCAGCAGCAGATCCTCAACATGCTTAAGGATAGTGAAATTGTAACTGTAGCAGAATTATCCGATCAATTGCATTACTCTGGAATGACCATCCGACGTGACCTTGAATATTTCGAGCAGATCGGATTAGCCAGACGAGTGCATGGCGGCGCTGTTCTTGTCAAAACCGATACGAGCTTGCCCCCTTTTGCGGAACGGCTCCATTATATGCTGAAAGAGAAATCTGCAATCGGCAAAGCAGCATTATCGTTCATCAAACAAGGCAGCATTGTTTGCATGGATGCTGGGACTACGACTTTATCCATGATCCAGCATATTCCGGATGATTTTCAGTTCACAGTTATTTCCACAGGTATTTCTACGTCTGAAGAGTTGTGCAAGTTCCGGGAAATCGAAGTCATCCAGGTGGGTGGATCGATTCACCATTCATCGAGAACAGTCTGTGGCACATTGGCTTCCAAGTTTCTCAACCGGTTTAATGCAGACGTAGCCTTCCTTTCGACGCGAGCGTTGGATCCTGCCCAAGGCACTTTCGAATCAAATATGAGTCTGGTTGATGAAAAAAATGCCCTGGCGACCATTTCGAAAAAGGTTGTGGTCCTTGCAGATCATACGAAGCTGCAGGGAACATCCCTTTGCCAGGCGATTCCGATTAACAAAATCGATGTGGTAATTACTGATAATAAGGCACCTGCCACTGTTGTAGATGATTTGAGAAGGGCTGGAATCGAAGTGATTATCACTTCTCCAGATTGATTGCCGATCACCTGGATACTTTAGAATCTTGACAGGGCTGGAACCATGTTCCAGCCCTTTTTTGTAACTAGAAGCCAGACTGATTCAACAGTATTTTGAAAAAATCTCGATACATTCGCTTGACAGTGGAGATTGTTCAAGCTAGAATGAAATAAACAAAAACAAACAAATATGAAAATAAATAAACTAGAAAGATGGTCATAAAAGTTTATCGCTGTTTCTATCCCGACAAATCTATCGTTACAATCCAATGAATCCAGTGAGGTGAAACACATGTCAACAATGCCTGAACACAGCAAAGCCGTAGGTATGTATGAGTCGATGTACCTGATTAGAAAGTATGAGGAACGCATCTACTATTTGTTTCTCGAAGGTACCATGCCGGGCAGTATCCACCAGTCACATGGCCAGGAGGCCAGTGCCGTTGGAGTACTTTATGATCTGAGTCCATCAGACTACATGGCCTCGACTCACCGTCCTGCTGGACATGACCTGGCCAAAGGCGTCTCTGTGGAATCCATGATGTGTGAGATGTTCGCCAAATCTAATGGCTGCTGCCATGGCAAAGGCGGCGCAATGCATACAGGTGATATTGATGTTGGTGTCATTCCTGCCAATGCCATCGTTGGTGGAAATATCCCGATTGCAGCTGGAATCGGGTTATCATTCAAACTTCAGAAAAAAGACAATGTGGTCGTCAGCTTTTTTGGCGACGGGGCCAGCAATGAAGGTGCCTTCCATGAGGGGATCAACGGCGCTGCCATTTGGGATTTGCCAGTCATTTTTGTCTGTGAGAACAACCTCTATGGTGCCTCTACCTCGATCAAAACCACCCTCAAGATTGAAAACATAGCGGATCGTGCAGCTTCATACGGGATTCCTGGTGAAGTGGTGGATGGCAACGATGTCCTTGCTGTCAACGAAGCGATGACAAGAGCTGTGGATCGAGCCCGAAAAGGTGAAGGACCAACTTTACTGGAACTGAAGACATATAGAATCCCAGGCCATTCGCGAAGTGATGCCTGTGCCTATCGTGATGATGCTGAGGAAGAAGCGTGGTTTGCCCGTGACCCGATCAAGTTGTTCCGCAGCAAGCTACTTGAAACAGGCACAGCTACCGAAGAGGAGATTGCCAAAATAGAAGCGGCCGTTGATGAGCGGATTGAGGCATCGGTGGAGCTGGCAATGAATTCGCCAGACCCCCGACCTGAAGAAGCTCTGGAAAATGTTTACTGGGATGGGGGAGTTCAAGCATGAGCACGATGACAATTGTTGAAGCACTGAACAGGGCAATTGCTGAAGAGATGCGACGTGATGAAACCGTATTCTGCTTGGGCGAAGACATCAGTGATGCCAATGGTGGATATGGTGGCGCGTTCGCTGTCACCCGCGGTCTCCATGCCGAATTCGGTGATGAACGTATCCTGAACACACCGATCTCGGAAATCTTGATCGCTGGTGCAGCCGTTGGTGCCGCGATGAGCGGGACTCGCCCGATAGCTGATTTGCAGTATGGCGACTTCCTGTTCTGCATGATGGACCAGATGGTCAACCAGGCAGCCAAAATGTGCTACATGTCAGGCGGCAGAGTCAAGGTACCCATGGTCATGCGTGCACCGGTCGGTGCGTCCACACGTGGTGCCCAACATGCCCAGAGTTTGGAAGGCTTTTTCACGCATGTTCCAGGTCTCAAGGTTATTTGTCCAGCGACAGCTTATGATGCCAAAGGTTTGCTCAAGTCAGCCATCCGCGATGACAACCCCGTGCTGGTTTTCGAACACAAGAAGTTGTATGGCGGCAAGCGAGTCGAAGATGGTGCACTGTCTACAATCGGTGAAGTTCCCGACGAAGACTACACCATTCCATTCGGCGAAGCTGTAGTCCGCAGAGAAGGCAAGGATATTACCATTGTAGCCAATCTGCTGATGATGTATCGTTCGCTGGAAGCCGCTGAGAAGCTGGAAAAGGAAGGAATTAGTTGTGAAGTGATCGATCCGCGGACGCTGGTTCCATTCGATTATGAGACTGTGATTACATCCTTGAAAAAAACCGGCCGCCTGATGATTGTCCATGAGGATAATTACAACAATGGCTGGGGAGCTCAGGTTGCGGCCTATATCGCAGAAAATGAGATCTACTTGCTCGACGCACCGATTAGCCGAATTGCCACCTACGATGTTCCGATTCCCTTCGCCCCGATCATGGAAAATTTTGTTGTACCTTCTGTTGATAGAATCGTCGAAGGTGCCAGAAAGCTGATGAAAGCTTAAGTAAGGAATGAGAGGATACGATCATGACAAACATTGGTGCTGTTGAATTACTCAAGCACGCTCGTTCGAATAATTATGCTGTTGGCTACTTTGAGTCTTGGAATCTGGAATCCCTATATGCCGTTGTCAGAGCTGCAGAAGCCGCTAAGTCACCGGTTATGATTGGATACTGCGGTGAATATCTGAATAATCCTGATCGTAAATACAAAATTGATCTCGATTTGTATGCAGATCTGGCCAGGAAAATTGCGGCATCTGCGTCGGTCCCAGTCGCAACCTTGCTTAATGAAGCTGTTGATATTGACATGACCTACCGGGGAATCCGGGCCGGATTTGACATGGTCATGTTTGTCGATGAGCATATGCCTGTTGAGGAATTGACTCCCATCCAGAAAAAACTGGTTGAGTTTGCCCATGCTTGTGGCATTGCGGTGGAAGCTGAAGTTGGCGCTTTGGGAATGGCAAACCAGTCAACGGGTGTGACTCATGCTGGTTATAAATCAGATCCTGACGCAGCCGCTAAATTTGTCCAGGACACAGGAGTCGATGCGCTGGCGGTGTCCATTGGCAACATACATTTGCTCGAAGGTCGCAAGGCTGAGCTGGATATGGACTTGTTGGAAAAACTTAACCAGAAGATCCCAGTTCCGCTTGTACTTCATGGTGGTACGGGAATCGATAAACGGGATTTCAAAGCAACGATCGAGCGTGGCATCGCCAAAGTGAACGTCGGCGCTGGATTGAAACGAATAGTCATTAGCCAGGAAAATTCCTACTTCAGCGAAAATGACGTGACTAAAATGAACCCGAATGACATCCTGGGCAAGGGCGGCAAACTGGATATTGAAAGCCGGAGCTATGATGCCCTGATGGAAGAAGTCATTGATTTTATCAAAGCATTTGGTGGCCTGAAAAAGGCATTTTGAGGTGTGACATGCTGAAAAAAATCACAATGCCACCCGGCGGCCAGAATACAGACCGTCTGATGATCGCCAAATGGCGGAAAAATGTTGGAGAATCCGTCAAGCGCGGAGATGTTCTGCTTGAAGTAGAAACAGACAAGGCTGTCTTGGATGTTGAAAGCTTTGCCGAAGGTACTTTGCTCAAACGGATTGGCGAAGAAGGCGACTATGCAACTGTTGGTGATGTCATCGCCTTCGTCGGCAAGCCAGGTGAACTGGAAGAAATGGATAAGGACAAGAACGCTGCATCAACAGCTGCACCACAGCCAGTGGACGACTATCAGCCGATCATGCCGGATCGAACAGGGCCTGCCCTGGTGATTGAACCTGCAAAACCGCAACAATCAGCAACGATTTCTGGTACAGGACGTCTACCCATCTCTCCGGCAGCCAAAAAGATGATTCGCGACAATGATCTCGAACCATCTGCTGTGTACCAATTCCTCGGTCTGCCCATTGTCCATCAATCTGATGTAGCGGCTTATCTGAATACTTTGCAAAGAGATGTTGTTCCGCTCGCTACTGCTGAACCCAGCTTTGAATCTGACTGGATTCCCTTGACCGCAATGCGCCGGACCATTGCTGCGCGCATGCTCCAAAGCACTTCGACCATCCCCAGTTTTACGGCTGAAGTTGAAATTGAGATGAATGCCTGTAGTGCGATGCGCAAAGAACTGAATGGTTTTCTCAAAGACAGCAAAGTCTCATACAATGATATTTTTGCCAGATGTGTCGCCCGGGCAGTTGTGGATTATCCATTAATCAACGCCTCTTTCGAAGAAAACGGCATCAAGATTTTCAAATCTGTCAATGTCGGTTTGGCTGTTTCATTGGATCAGGGACTGGTTGTTCCAGTTGTCAAGAACATCGCAGCTAAAAGCCTGGCTGAAATCGCTCGCGAGAATGCTGCCAATATCGCGAGTGTACGGAGTGGTAAATTTGATCCAGAATTACTGGAGCACGGAACATTCACTCTGTCAAATCTGGGGACATTCCCTGTCAGCCGCTTTACTGCCATCATCAATCCTCCCCAAGTCTGCATCCTGGCATTTGGCAGCATCCGTATGGTTCCTGCTGTTGTTAATGGCCAGCTTCAGGAAAAATCCGTCCTGTCGGTCACCGCTTCATTTGATCACAGGGTGATTGATGGCGCCTATGGGGCAAAGTTCCTGGCCAAATTCAAGGAACTGGTCGAACATCCGAATCTTCTGCTGGTATAGGGGGTGTTTCGATTGTCTTCAGAAATCTATGATCTGATTGTGGTGGGTGGTGGTCCAGCCGGATACACCGGCGCGATCGTTGCCGGGCGCATGGGCAAGAAGGTCCTCCTGATTGAGAGGGAACGATTGGGTGGGACATGCCTGAATGTGGGCTGTATTCCGACCAAATATCTACTGGACAAAGCTGGAGAGCTGGAAAAAATCCGTCATATGACGAAACAGGGCATTTTCCGGGATGCTGGCAGTTTCAATTTTGCCAAGATCCAGGCAGGTAAAGCAGTTGTGGTCAATAAACTCGTGTCTGGTGTCGACAGCTTGTTGAAAAACGCTAAGGTAACTGTCATCCGCGGCAAAGCTGTGGTCCGGTCCAATAGCCAGGTTGAATGCAACGGTCAAATCCATACGACGAAACACATTCTTCTGGCAACTGGATCTAGTCCCGCTCAGCCTCCGATTCCGGGTGCTGCAGAACATACAATTGGCAGCACGGAAGCATTGGATTTGGAATCAGTCCCTGCAAGTTTGGCCGTTGTTGGCGGTGGTGTAATCGGGCTGGAAATAGCCAGCGCTTTTCATTCCTTTGGCAGCAAGGTCATCGTGCTGGAAATGCTCGACCAGATCATGCCCGGAGAAGACGCTGATTCTATTCGTGAGATGGTTCGATCACTATCTGCCAAGGGGATTGTGATTCGCACGGGTGTCCGTGTTAAACAGATCCAGTCATCTGGATCCACCAAGGTAATCGAGTTCAGTAACAAAGAACAAACCTTCCAGGTCTCTGTCGATCAAGTTCTATTGGCGGCTGGCCGCAAACCAAATTTTGAAGGCATAGATGTAACTGCTTTGGGAATAGCATTGGACGCCAAGGGATTTGTCATCGTCGATGAACACATGAAAGCGGGATCTGGTAACGTCTATGCGGCAGGCGATGTAGCGGGTGGCTGGCAGCTGGCACACAGTGCGTATATTGAAGCAGAAGTGGCTGTGCATAACATGTTTGGCGATGCCAAAGCTATAGACCAGTCGATTATGCCGCGCTGCATTTATACGATCCCACCCTATGCCGCTGTTGGATTAAATAAGCAGCAGGCAGAAAAGACGGGTCGTGCTGTATCAGTCGGAATATTCCACTATTCGGCCAACGGGATGGCACTGGCAGAAGACGCATCCGAAGGTACCGCCAGGGTTGTTGTTGAACAGACGACAGGACGTGTGATCGGTGCCCAGATAGTAGGAATAGCGGCCCCCGAACTGATTGCAACGGCGACTATGGCCATTCGAACAGGGGTGACCGTTGACCAGTGGCAGGATATCATCACAGCTCATCCATCCGTATCGGAAATCCTGCGCGAAGCTGCTTTGGAGAGTCAGGGGAAATCAATCCATTCGATGGTGAAGACGAATCTAGTTTGAATGACGTCAGATGAAAAATTCAGGCAAAATTTGTTAATCTGATAGTGTCTTAAAAATAGGAGGAACGAACATGTCGAGCTATTTGTTGGGTATGGACTATGGCACAGGTGGAGCTAAGGCGTGCATCATCGATGAAAATGCCGATGTTTTAGCGTACGCGTTCCGGGAATATCCAATCTACACCAATAAACCGGGTTGGTCAGAACATGACCCAGTTCTGTACTGGACCATTGCCTGCGAATTGATCAAGGAATGCCTGAAAAAGTCTGGTGTCAATGGCAAGGATATCAAAGGGATTGCCAATTCCTCTGCTCTGCCCTCCATGGTCATGGTTGACCACAACCACCATCCGATCAATCTGGCCTATAATCTCATGGACCGCAGGGCCACCGAAGAAGTCAAATGGCTGAAGGAAAACATCGGTGAACAGAGGATGTTTGAGATCAACTGCAACCGGATTGAGGATCATTCTACGCTGGTCAATTTGATGTGGGAAAAGAAAAACCGACCGGATGATTTCAAGAGGATCCACAAAGCCTTGAGCATTGATGGCTTCATCCGCTTGAAACTAACGGGCAAGGCGACTGCCAATTATTCATCAGGAGCGTTTTTTGGTGTCGCCTATGATGTTCGAAAAAACAAATTTGACGAACAATTGGTAGAGGAAATCGGCCTGAGCATGGATATCATGCCTGACTTCTATTCCAGTGAAGAAATCGTCGGTTATGTCACGGAAGAAGCTGCTCGTGAAACAGGTTTGGCTGCAGGTATCCCCGTGGCGGCTGGTTCTGTCGACTGTAATGCGGGCTGGGTAGGCGGTGGCGCTGTTGAAGTAGGCGACATTCAGATCAATCTGGGAACTTGTGGGGTCATGGGTTGTGTTCACCAAAATCCCGATCTGATGGTTGACTCCATGATCAACTGTTCCTACACGACCAATTCACGCGAAGTATTTGTCACAGTGGCTGCCACCACAACAGGCGGACAATCCCTGCGCTATCTGAGAGATAATTTCTCCCAGCTGGAACTTGCTACTGAAAAGCTGGTTCCGGGATTCAACTCCTATGAAGCCTTGGACAAACTGGCTGAAACCGTTGAACCAGGCAGCGAAGGTTTGATTGTTCTTCCTTACCTGATGGGTGAGCGGACTCCGCTGTGGGACGTAGATGCCAGGGGTGTTGTATTCGGACTTTCGCTCAATCACTCCAAGGCCCATCTGGTACGAGCCATGATGGAAGGTGTTGCTTACGCCATGTATGACTCCTACCGGATCTTTGAACAACAAAGCTCCAAGATCAATTTGCCGATCGTCCTCAATGAAGGCGGAGCAAAGAGCAGGTTATGGCGTCGGATTATCACCGATGTGTTCAATGTACCGACTGTCTTTGTCAAAAGCCGAATCGGAGCACCGATGGGAGATGCAATCCTCGCTGGTGTCGCAACAGGTGTCTTTCCTGATTTTTCGATCGCAAAGAAGAAAGCTGAATATGTGGATAGACTCGAGCCGATCAAAGAAAACCACGAGCTCTATATGAAATATTACGAAATCTACCAGAGTGTCTATCAACACGTGAAAGAAGATTTTGTCAAACTAACCAAGGTTCGAAATCATAAAAACAGCTAATGATTTCCTCCTCCTGAAACGCATCATTTCAGGTGAATCTCATGACCATCTTGCCAGCCTGATTTAAATGGGCCTGGTCATGAGATTCATCTGATTGGTGTGTGCGAACAGCCAAGGAGAATACCCATGCAAACAATGGCAAACAGTTTGCTGGTCTGCGATATGGATGGCACATTGCTGCAGGCAGACCAGGGAATCAGTGAGCAGAATCTCACTGCAATTAAGTATTTTGTCGAACAGGGCGGTCTGTTCACAGTTGCTACCGGGCGAACAGAGAGATCAGTCGAACACTATCTGGATCGACTGCCGATTAACGTACCCGCGATCCTTTACAATGGAGCGGTCATTTTTGATTTTCCGACCGGAACTTACCTGATGGATTGCCGATTGCCGGATGAAACCCACAGAGTTGTTTCACAGATTATTGAAATGTTTCCTGGGATTGGTGTTGAAGTCTACCACGAAGGTGTCATCTACTATCCGTTTGAAAACTCCATCACGACCATGCATCGCTACAGAGAAGGTTTCAACCCGGATTTTACTGATTTTGACTTATTGCCCCCCCTTTGGCATAAAGTTGTATTGGCAATCGATCCTGGAATAATTGAGACAGTTCATACCTATCTGCGAGGGATCGCCCAGGGGTTTGATATCGTCCAGTCAGAACCACATTTTCTGGAGCTTCTGCCGGCCGGGGCTAACAAAGGCAGCGCTTTGCGGACTTTGACGGCCATGATTGACATAGACTTGTCGCACACCATTGCCATTGGAGACAACTTGAACGATTTGGAAATGATTCGTGAAGCTGGGTATGGCTTTGCGGTGGAAAATGCGCATCCAGAGCTCACCCGGAATGCAGATTTTTCTTGTGCCCATCATAATGATCATGCAGTTGCAGACCTGATCCGCAAGGTTGAACTGATTATGGAAAGGGAAAGGTAGATAACCATGAAAGATTTCTCTTTGATCGCTCGGACACGAAGAGCAGAATTGTTGACAATGATTCACCGGGCGGGCACGGGACACACTGGCGGCGCCCTGTCCAGCGTAGATATCCTGGTTGCCCTGTACTATGGTGTTCTCTCCTATCGCCCGGATGAACCTCGCTGGCCGGAGCGTGACCGGTTTATTCTCAGCAAGGGTCACTCCGTGGAAGGCTTATTATGTATTCTGGCAGATGTTGGCTTTTTCCCCAAATCCGAACTCAATACTTTCAGCCAATATCAGTCCAGACTGATTGGTCATCCTAGTGTCAAAGTCCCTGGGATCGAAATTTGCTCAGGTGCTTTGGGACATGGACTTTCAGCTGGAGTAGGGATGGCACTGGGCGCCAAGCGGATGGGCAAAAGCTGGATAACCTTTGTCCTGATGGGGGATGGAGAGCAAGCTGAGGGCAGTATCTGGGAAGGAGCTATGGCTGCAGCCCATTACCAATTGGATAATTTGGTAGCAATCATTGACCGCAATCATCTGCAAATCAGTGGCGACACGGAATCTGTGATGTCTTTAGAAAATCTGGCTGAAAAGTGGATTTCGTTTGGCTGGGTTGTCAAGGAATGTAATGGCCACGATGTTGTGCGCCTGGTTGAACAGTTTGAAAGCTGTCCGTTGCAAACAGGCAAACCAACGCTGGTCATTGCTCATACAATCAAGGGCAAAGGTGTCAACAGCATGGAAAATATTGCGAAATGGCATCATGGTGTACCGGATGCAAACCAGCTCAGGCAGGCGCTGGATGAATTGGGAATCAAGGAGGTCGATTTATGAGTATTCCTTGCCGACAGGCCTTTTCCGAAAAAATCCTTGAACTCGCCCAGACAGATGAATCGATTGTGGTTTTGTGCAGTGACTCGCGTGGTTCGGTGACATTGGGGAAATATGCCAGCGAATTACCAGAGCAATTTGTAGAAGTAGGCATCGCAGAGCAAAATTGTATTGGTATCGCTGCCGGATTGAGCAATGCCGGCATGAAACCTTTCGTTGCGGGCCCAGCCTGCTTTTATTCGATGCGCAGTGCTGAACAAGTCAAAGTGGATTTGGCCTATTCGAACAGCAATGTGAAAGTCATTGGCATTTCGGGTGGCGTCAGTTATGGCGCACTGGGAACAAGTCACCATTCACTGCAAGATATCGCAACGATGACAGCCATACCGAATTTGACAGTGATCTTGCCCGCTGATGCCTGGCAAACAAAGGCTATGACGGAAGCATTGACCCGGCACGAAGGCCCTGTTTATGTCCGGATGGGCCGCGGGGCTGTTCCTGATGTGTATGGTCCTGATGGAATGACAGGCCTTAGCCCGGAATTTGCCATTGGCGAGGCGATCGAACTGATGACTGGTCAAGATGTGCTCATCACTGCAACGGGAGAAACCGTATCACTGGCCTACCAAGCTGGATTACGGCTGGCAGAAGAAGGTCTTTCAACTACTGTACTTGATTTGCCGACTCTGATGCCACTGGATGAAAAGGCCATTCTGGGAGCCTCGACACGCTGCAAGGTCGTTATCAGTGTAGAGGAACACAGTATGAATGGCGGACTGGGCTCCCTGGTTGCGAGCCTGCTCTGTGAAAACATGCCGCGACCCATGAAAAAAATTGCCTTCCCTAATGAAAATCTTGTCACAGGGACTAGCAGCCAGGTCTTCCAGCATTATGGCTTAACGGTCGAAAACATTGTGTCGCAAGCGAGACTTCTGCTCGAACGCGGAGGCACAAAATGAAATGCATTTTGGCTATAGATCAGAGCACGTCTGGGACAAAGGCGCTGCTAGTCGATGACGAAGGCAAAATTATTGCCAAGGACAGCTTGAACCATCCACAAACATACCCACAACCTGGATGGGTCGAGCAGGACGCGAATCTAATCTGGCAGAATGTCCTGGAATTGATCCGGGGACTACCTGAAAAGGCTGGAGTGCCCTGGTCCTCGATTGTCGGACTGGCACTGACCAACCAAAGAGAAACAACTGTTGCCTGGGACCGCCAGACGGGGCAACCACTTGCGGCTGCAGTGACCTGGCAGTGCCAGCGTGGTGAACGGATTTGTGATTCTCTTGCTGAACATGCCAGTGAAGTCCTCGCCAAAACTGGACTGAATCTTTCGGCCTATTACCCGGCTGCCAAAGCGGCTTGGTTGTTGAGAAACAGTACTGAAGTTATCGACTCGTCAGAGAGTGGCCAATTGTGTATCGGGACTGTAGACAGCTATCTGTTGTACAGGCTGACACAAGGGGCTGTTTTTGCTACAGACCTGTCTAATGCCAGCCGGACTCAGCTGATGAACCTTGACACGCTGGACTGGGATGAGGAGATCTTGTCATTGTTCCAAATTCCAAGAGCAGCATTGCCAGTGATCCATGCATCTGATGCTATTTTTGGCCAAACAGCCCCGGGGATCCTGCCGGTCTGCCTGCCTATTGCCGGTGTGATGGGCGATTCCCATGCGGCACTCTTTGGCCAATGCTGCATCGAGCCTGGGATGGCGAAAGCCACTTATGGCACCGGGTCATCGATCATGATGAACATCGGATCTCAACGCATGAATCCTCCCCGCGGAATAGTGACCTCATTAGCATGGGGATGGCAAGGTGCCATACATTATGTTTTAGAAGGTAATGTCACCAGTTCTGGAGACACACTCAAATGGTTGTGTGAGGACTTGGAGCTTTTCCAAAGTGTCCAGGAAATTGATGCGATGGCTGAACAAGTCCCTACTTCAGATGGTGTTTATTTAATACCAGCTTTTGCTGGATTGGGTGCACCTTATTTTGACAGTTCCGCCCGGGCTGCCATATTGGGCTTGAGCAGAGGGAGCAAAAAGACGCACGTCGCCAAGGCAGCACTTGAATCGATCGCTTACCAGAATCATGCGGTTATTTCTGCGATGGGAAAAAGTCTGACAGAATTGAGGGTCGACGGCGGCCCGACTAGAAGCAAGATTCTGATGCAGATTCAGGCCGATATCCTGCAGTGTCGTGTGAGCTGCAGTGCCTATCAGGAAATATCTGCCCTGGGTGTAGCCTATATGGGTGGGATTAAACTTGGACTCTATTCCGGACTTGGTGATATCTCTGCCATCAAACAGAGAGGTCATGCCTACGAACCAGCTATTCAAAAAGAAGAGGCTGATAAAAAAGTACGGGGTTGGCAACAGGCTGTTAAATGTGTACTGATACAGAAGTGATTCACAATTGAGTGGGGTGGACTTATGGAAAAATTTGGCGTTGATACTTTTATCTGGACTGAAAATTTCGAGGAAAAAGATCTTTGTATCATCCCCAAGGCGAAGGAAATTGGATTTGAATATATGGATTTTGCCGTTGCCCATCCTGAAAAATTTCCTGTGGAAAAGGTCAGAGCACTTTTGGATGAAACTGGAATCAAACCCATAACAACTACAACCTTAGGTTTGGAAACCAATTTAATTTCACCGGACCCTATCGTTCGTGCCAATGGTGTCAAACACCTGAAGACTTTAGTTGATGTCAATGTGGCGATTGGCGCCAAAATACTCGGTGGAGTCAATTATGCCGCCTGGGGATACCTGACACGCCTGCCACGAACTGAACAAGAATGGGGTTGGTCTGTCGATTGCATGAAGGAAGTATGCCAATATGCATCGGACCGGGACCCTGATCTGATTATTGCAGTCGAGTGTATCAACCGCTTTGAGACTCATTTCCTGAATATCGCCAGTGATGCGGTAGCCTATTGCAAAGCGGTAAATGAGCCGAACATCAAAGTCCATCTCGACTGCTTCCACATGAACGTGGAAGAGAATAGCTTTAGCGAAGCGTTTGAAACGTGTGGATCTCAGTATTTGGGCTATATGCATGTAAATGAAAACAACCGTGGTATCCCGGGCACGGGGATGGTTCCCTGGCCAGAGGTATTTCGTTCGCTCAGAAGAATTGGCTATCAAGGACCCCTCGTCATCGAATCATTCGATCCAAACTTTGAAGAGTTGAGTGGCAATTGTGCCATCTGGCGCAAACTGGCTGATTCAGGTGAAGAACTGGCGATCAAAGGCTTGGCTAACCTCAAAGCAATTTCTGCAGCAATTCCGGAGTAGTCCGGAGGTCTGGGCTAGTGCGCCGAAAAAGGGACGGGGTCCGTTTTTCGGCAAATGAAAGGAAATTGTATGAAAATTGCGATTGGCTGTGATGAAGCGGCCTTTGCCTTGAAAGAGGCTTTGAAGAAATTCCTGGTCGGCAAGGGCCATGTGGTGGATGATTACGGTGTTTATGACGAGTCGCCGGTCTTGTACCCGGACATTGCGGTCAAGGTCTGTGAATCGATCACGAGCGGTAAAAATGAGCGCGGTGTCCTGGTCTGTGGCACGGGCATCGGCATGGCGATCACGGCCAATAAGGTTCCGGGCATCCGGGCCGCGGTCGGCCACGATCTGTTCTCGGTCCAGCGTTCCCGCCGCAGCAACGACTGCCAGGTCCTGACCTTCGGCTCGCGCGTCATCGGTGAAAAGCTGGCTGTAGAACTGCTCGACGTCTGGCTGGGCTGCGAATTCGAAGGCGGCGGCTCGGCGGAGAAGGTCGACAAGATCAACGAATACGAACACCGGTTCTACGGCAGCTGCGGTTGAATCCTGAACCCTGGACCAGGAACGGACGCTTGCCAGCAGACACCCTTCCAACAAGAATCAAACGAGGTGACTCTTATGCAGAGAATCTACAATAACCCCGACATGGTCGTTGAAGACATGCTCAAAGGCTTTCTCAAAGCTCACAACGACATCGTTGCTCCGACGAATAATCCGCGCACCATTAAATACAAGCACGCCCCGGTCCCCGGCAAAGTCGGTGTCGTGACGGGTGGTGGCTCCGGCCACAAACCGGCTTTCATCGGCTATGTCGGCCGCAACATGGTCGACGCCGTGGCCGTGGGAGAGGTCTTCTCCTCACCGACCGCCAAGGCTTTTTACGATGCCTGCGTCGCAGCCGATTCCGGCAAAGGCGTGGCCTGCCTGTATGGCAATTATGCCGGTGACAACATGAATGTCAAAATGGCCGTCGAACTGGCTGCCGATGATGGGATTACGGTCAAGACGGTCGTGGCCAATGACGACGTCGCCTCTGCGCCGAAAACCGAACGCAACCGCCGCCGTGGCGTGGCCGGTGAAGTGATCATGTGGAAAGTCGGCGGCGCCAAAGCGGCTCGCGGCGGTTCACTCGATGAAGTCATCGCCGCCGCCCAGAAGGCGATCGACAATACCAGAAGCGTCGGCATAGGCCTGACCCCCTGCACGATCGCCGCAGTCGGCCACCCGAACTTCAAGATCGAAGAAGGCACTATGGAACTGGGCATCGGCCACCATGGCGAACCAGGCATCCAGGTAACCGATCTGAAATCAGCCGATGAGATGGCCCAGATGATGCTCGACATCATCCTGCCGGACTATCCATTTGTCGCCGGTGACGAAGTGACCGTGCTGGTTTCCGGCCTCGGAGCGACGCCGGTGATGGAACTGTACATCCTCTACAACAAGGTCGAGGAGATCCTTCAGGAGAAGGGGATCAAAGTCCATCGCTCCTATGTCGGCAACTACTTCACCTCGCTGGAGATGATGGGCGCGACCCTGACGATCACCAAGATGGACGACGAACTCAAGGAACTGATCGATGACGAGGCCGACTGCATGGGCCTGAAGCAATTCAAGTACTGAAAGGCAGGAGGTCATACATGAGCAACACATTCAAAACAACTGCCGGCGGCGATGTCGTCCGCAGTGTGATCAAGACGATCCAGGCTAACAAGGAGTACCTCAGCGAGATCGACGGTTTGATCGGTGACGGCGACCACGGCATCAACATGAACAAAGGATTCACGATGACCGAGGATCGTCTCGGCAGTGAAGCGGACATCCCGCTGGCCAAGGCGCTGAAGACGCTCGGCCGGGTGCTGCTGATGGAGATCGGTGGCTCGATGGGCCCGCTGTACGGCACCTTTTTCATCGAGATGTCCAAACAGTGTGATGGCAAGGACGAGATTGACGCCGAGACCTTTGCGAGCATGCTCAAGGCAGCCATCGCTGGTATCAACAGCCTGGGTAATGCCAAGGTCGGGGACAAGACCCTAATGGACACCCTGATCCCGGCCCAGGAAGCCTTCAATGTGGCGATCGAGGATGGCAAAAACTTTGCCGAAGCCTTGAATGACCTGAAAGCGGCCGCCGAAGCCGGCAAGGAATCGACCCGCGACCTGGTGGCCAAGATCGGCCGGGCCAGCCGCCTCGGCGAACGTTCCCGCGGCGTGCTTGACGCTGGTGCCACCTCCTGCAACCTGATCCTGCAGAGCCTGGCGAATTCGATGATTGAACTTACTTTTTCAGATGGGTAGACCGCCTTTCGGCATAGTAATCGCAACACCTCTAGATTATGTTCAAATGTAAATATTCATACAATAGAGGTTGCACACAAAACTAAATTATTAGTGGCAAGAGGATTATAATATCCCATGTTGAACTACGTTTTCCCTCAAAACGATGAGGTATCTGTCATGTTGAGACTTGGGCATTTTTCCGGTGGCGTCCATACGTTGAGCCACAAGAATACAGATTCACACCCGACGGTTCATCTGGATGATTTCAAGGAAATCCACATCCCCATGAGCATGCACATCGGGCCGCCGTGTACGCCAGTCGTCAAGAGCGGTGACCTGGTCAAAGTCGGCCAATTGATCGGCGAGGCGTCCGGCCCCATGGCGGTGCCGATCCATTCCAGTGTTTCCGGCAAAGTGACGGCCATTCGCAAGGAAATATCCAGCGCCGGTCGATCCGTCGAGGTTGTCCTGATCGAATCCGATGGACAGTACACCTGCGACGAGTCGGTTGTCCCGCCGGTTGTCACCGACAAAGAGAGCTTCCTTAAGGCCTTGCGCGATTCTGGTCTGGTCGGCCTGGGTGGTGCCGGATTTCCGACCCACATGAAGCTCAGGATTCCCGAGGGGAAAAAGGCGGAGTATCTGTTGATCAATGCCGCGGAATGCGAGCCCTACATCACGACAGACTTTCGCCAGTGTGCCGAACACCCGGATGAGATCATTGAGGGGATCAGACTGGTCATGCAGCATCTCGAGATTCCACAGGCGATGATCGGGCTTGAGGATAACAAGCCGCTGGCGGCCAAAATGCTCAGGGAAGAGCTGGCAAAGCTGGGAACCCGTCCAAGCCTGAAACCGGCAATCAGCGTGCATCTATTAAAGACAATCTATCCCCAAGGTGCAGAAAAAATGTTGATCAATGCCCTGACCAGCCGCGAGGTGCCCTCGGGCGGCTTGCCGATCGATGTCGGGGTCGTGATGCTCAATGTCAGTACCGTGCGGTTTATCGCCAAACATCTGAAAACGGGCATGCCATTGGTGCGAAAGCGCCTGACCCTGGATGGCAGCGGTCTCAAGAAGCCCTGCAATGTCAATGTCCCGATCGGCGCCTTGATCCCGGATGTCATTGCCCATGCCGGAGGCAATGCTGTAGAAGCAGGCAAAATCATCATGGGCAGTTCGATGATGGGCGTGGCCATCGACCGGCTCGACCTGCCGATTCTGAAACAGAACAACATGATCCTCGTGTTTGATAAAAAAGAAGCAGCTCTGCCAGATGAATCGCAGTGCATTCGTTGCGGCCGATGTGTCAGGGTATGCCCGATGAGTCTGTTGCCTTTCATACTCGACGATGGTGCCCGCCGCAAAAACATCGAACAACTTCAGGAGCATCACGTCCTGGACTGTATCGAATGCGGCTGCTGTACCTATGTCTGTCCCGCCAAACGGTATCTCGTGCAGAATATCCGTGCTGGCAAGGTTTATGTGCGTTCTTAGGGCGTCACTCGGATCGTCTTCACAGCCCAGTCAATTCAATAACAAACAATCGTGAAATCTTGTTGAAAGCGTGAGTGCCATAGATCTCACTCATAATCCGCTTTTGTGAAACTATCGTGCACCATGCGCAGCGGGGCAAGTTCGCGTTCTCTTGTCTCAGGCAAACGCATTGATTCTGTCACGCGGATACATAAACGAATTGACAGCGTCTTGCCATTCGAAAACGTGTTGGATTTCATCGAGAAAGAGGTAGACTTTTTCCCCTCAGGAATCCTTTGCTTGATGCTTTGATAGAGTGTGATCGCATCATATCCGCGATAGATCGTTGATTCAAAATTCATTTCTATGATTTGATCTTCCGAGATACCTGTCAGCCTCAAGTGATTAGCCATCAATTTCAATAAGCTCGATTTACCGCAACGACGGATGCCAGTGATGACCTTGACCGGTTCCGTATCTTTAAAACCAATCAATATCTTTAAAACCAATCAATAGATTGAGATACAAGTCGCGATTTTTCAATTTCGATCTTGTTTCATGTTGGGATGCAACATCACTCGTTGGACTCCGTCTTTTCGCTCGCCTCAATCGCAGCCAATTCCGATTTTTTCCGGTAGATCATGCGCTGGATGACTTCTTCGAAATAGATGAAGAAGACGGTTCTTGATTTTTCATAGGGCAGCAATCCAGCGGGCTGGGGGTAGCGGCTGAGCCAGAAGACGCGGTCGCACTGGCTGAAAAGCTCGGTGTTGTATTCCTCGACGATCATCACGACGTCGCAGTCGCGTTTTTTGGACTCGGCGTAGACGTTGGCAAAGGAATGGAACGTGCCGGTGACGGTCAGCAGGATCAGGAGGGTGTCTTTGTCGGTCATCGAGGCGACGGAGATCTCATCGGCGACGGCGATGATGGTTTTGCTCGTGAAAATCCTCAGACGATATTCGAAATACTGGGCGCAGAGCAGGGAAGGGCCGTAACCGAAAAAGACGATGCGCTGATGGCTGTCGATCAGATCGAGCAGTTCATCCACCATGGTTTCATTAAAGTCGTCGATGTACTGGCGCACGCGGGCCAGCTCGTTGGACAGGCTGACTTGCGGGATATCGATCCCGTTGAGGAAATCCAGGTATTGCCGGAAATTGGCAAAGCCGAGTTTCTTGACAAACTTGGAGATCTTGGAGACCGAGCAGCCGCATAATTCGGCTGCGGTGGTAATGCGGATCTCGCTATTGGTCTTGGCATAGTCGTCCAGTTTGTTGTGGATTAGTATCTCGAGCGGGTTCAGTTTGCCGAAATCGATGTTGATCATGGTGGCACCTGCTTTGGATGTGTGTTGATCGATTGATCGTACCATTTTGCTGGCGTGATGTAAAGAATCTGGACGGAAAATACGGAAAATTTTCCATAATAGACTACAAATGTAATAAAAAACAGAAAAATTTCCACATTTTCTATTGACTTAGGTTAGAATATGACTTTACAATCAAGTTAGTTCCAAAGCACGCGTGTGGAAATTGCTTTATTGGAAATGAGGAGGTTACGAGGGAGCTTTATGACTGTTGTAGATCGATTGAAAGAGTTTTTATCAGAAGCACAAGTCAACACCAACGCCGATGATCTGTATGATGCATCAGCCGACCGATATAAAAAATATGCCAAGGCCAGGAAGGTGCTGGATGTGCCGCTGCCGACCGCGATTGTCTATCCCAAATCGACAGAGGAGGTCAGCACCATCCTCCGGTTCTGTAACGACAACGGCATCAATGTCATCGCCAGAAGCGGCAAGACCGCGACCGAAGGTGGCCTGGAAAACTGGAAAGAGAACACGGTTATCCTGGATGTCCTTCACCTCGATAAGATTCTCAAGATCGACCCTTACAACAGTCAGGCGACTGTCCAGGCAGGCGTGGCCCTGATGGACCTCGAAGACGAACTGAGAAAAGTCGGCTTCACAACGGGCCATTCGCCGCAGTCCAAGCCCGTGGCCAAATATGGCGGCCTGGTCTCGACCCGCAGCATCGGCCAGTTCTCGACCTTGTACGGCGGGATCGAGGACATGGTGGTCGGCCTGGAATGCGTCTTCCCCGATGGTCATATTTCCCGGATCAAGAATGTGCCCCGTCGTTCGGGCGGCCCGGACATTCGCCACATCGTGATCGGCAATGAGGGGACCCTCTGCTACATCACCGAAGTCACGATCAAGATTTTCCGCTACTTCCCGGAAAACAACCGATTCTTCGGCTACCTGATCAAGGACGTCGAGACAGGGATCAAGATCCTGCGCGAAGTCATGGTCAACGGCTACCGGCCTTCCGTGGCCCGGACCTATTCCGAAGAAGACGCCGCCCAGCATTTCTACCATTTCCACAAAAATAAATGTGTCCTGCTGTTCATGGCCGAAGGCAACCAGGGCATCGTCGAGGCCACCTGCAAAGGGATCGAAGAAGCCGTCGCCAAGCACCAGGAGGGCATCCTGGAGCAGGTCGACAGCCAGCTGATCGAAAACTGGTTCAACCATTTGAACTGGTCGCAGAAGGACATCGACGATGAGTTCCAGGGCATGATCGAAAAAGACGCCCATGCTGGCTTCACGACCGAGATCTCGGCTGACTGGGAAAGCATCCCGAAAATCTACAACAATGTGATCCGGCGCGTGCGGGAAGAATTCCCCAGAAGCCACGACATCACGATGCTGGGTGGCCATTCATCGCACAGCTACATCAACGGGACCAACATGTACTTCGTCTATAACTACAACATCCACTGCACCCCGGAAGATGAAATGATGGTCTACCACCATCCACTGCAGCGGATCATTGTCGAAGAAACGCTCAAAGAGGGTGGCTCGATGTGCCACCACCACGGCATTGGCAAGTATCGGAGCGAGTGGACGCTCGATGAGCATGGGTCGGCTTACTACATGCTCGAAAAGCTCAAAGCCGCTTTCGATCCGAACGGTATCATGAACTACGGCACGATCTATCCCCAGGCCGAGGGCATCCGGAAATACATCCAGTAAGGAGCCGGTGACCATGCCCCCTCACGTTGGTTGAGCTTTCTGTGGGGACTGTTCAGATGACGGGTGCAGTCCTTTGCAGGTTGCGACAATAAAAATTTACAAATGGAGGAGTTATGAAATCAGGGAATCTCAGACGGTATCTACAATTTGCGCTCATCGTTCTAGCTGCCGGCGCCATCTACCCGGTCATCTACCTGAGAACGAACTATCAAGTGACCTTGCTAGAAGTCTTCAACCTTTCCCAGGCTCAGCTGAACAACTTCTATTCCATGCTCGGCATCGCCTACGTCATCGGGTACATACCCAGCGGTCTGCTGGCGGACAAGGTCCCGGCCAAATGGCTGATCGGCATCTCCCTGCTCGGTGTCTCCCTGTGCGGCTTCTGGTTTGCCCAGGTGCCCGGTGCGGGTGCGGTCAATGCCATCTTCTTCCTGTGGGGTATTTTCTCGGTCTTCACGTTCTGGAGCTCCCACATGAAAATCGTCAAGCTGCTTTCAACTGAAAAAGATGAAGGCCGTTTCTTCGGCATCCTCGATGGTGGCCGCGGCGTCGTTGAAGCCGTGATGGCCAGCGTCGGCCTGGCAATCTTCGCCAGCGTCCTCGGTGGCAGCGAAGCTCTGGCTGACAAGACGTCCGCCATGGTCTCCGTCATTTACCTCTATTCCGCCATCGTTCTGGCCGCCGCTGTCCTGATCCTGATCTTTGTCGACAGCGACAAGAAACTGATCGCCCTCTCCGGCAATACCGGCGAACGGGCTGAGAGCGAAAAATTCCATCTGAAAGATGTCGGTGCCCTGCTCAAGAACAAATACGTCTACCTCATGGGTGGTATCATTTTCATGGGCTATGCCGTATTCTGGACCGTGTACTACATCGGTGGATTCCTGCAGACCAACAAGATGATGGATGCCGTCACGGTTGCCTCCATCACCGTCTTCATTCTCTGGATGCGTCCGGTTGGCGGTTTCCTCGGTGGCATTTTTGCTGACAAAATCGGCAAACCGAAAACCAATGGCTTTGCACTCGCCGGTGCCGCCCTCTTCCTGGTTGTCGCCGCTCTGCTGCCTTTGACTGGCATGGGCATCTCCGCCGCCGTCGTCGTCCTCGGCATCTTCCTCTACGCCATCCGTGGCACCTACTGGTCGTTCCTCGGCATGTCGAAAATCCCCACCGCCATGATGGGCACGGCCATCGGCCTGATCTCCTTCATCGGCTACCTGCCTGACATCATCCTGCCGCAGATGAACACCTTCCTCTGGAACACATTTGGTGACCAGGGCGGGTATGTGGCTTACTTCGTCGTCAGCGCCGTGTTCGGTGTTCTCGGCATCGCCATCATCGCCATTTATGCCAGCCTCAACCAGAAGGAAAAGGCTGCCGATGCAAAACGGGCATCGCTCAAGAGCGCTGTTCCAGAAGTATAAGGACTTAGAACACAAACACCATGAAACTGATCTGCCTGGTCAAATTTGTTCCGGATGTGGACAGCTATCAGTATGACTTTGAAAACAATGCATTGATTCGGGAAAAGGCACGCCTCCAATTGAATCCCGATGATGTGTGTGCCGTGGCCTTCGCTTTGCGTGCGAAGGCCGCGCATCCGGAGACCTCGATTGAGGTGGTGACAATGGCTCCATCCGTTGTCACCCCTCATCTTCAAGACTTGCTGCGCATTGGTGTCGATCGGGGCACCCTGATTTCGGACCGGGTCTTTGCCGGCAGCGACACGTTTGCCACCGCCACCATTCTGGCCCGCTATCTAGTTACCCGTGACTATGATGCGGTCTTGACCGGAACGCATGCCATTGACGGTGACACGTCCCACATTCCTGCACAGCTGGGAGCTTTGCTGGATCTCAATCAGATGTCCGGTATCGTCCGGATCGACGAAAACCAGTTCAGCCAGGCCTCGGCCGTATTCGATGTCGAGACAGAAGACGAAATCGTGACGTACGAGATGGCCTTGCCGGCGATTCTGAGCCTGACGCGGGATTGCCCGTACAAACTGCCCTATGCCAGCCGCAAGGATTTGGCCCGGGACGTTTCCGGGAACCTGTGCATGATCACAAGCCAGGATTTGTCATTTGCTGCAGACGAGGTTGGCGCTGCCGGTTCCAAGACCCGGGTGGCCCAGACCTTCACCAGGGAATACGACAAAAAAGGCCAGGTCGTGGTCCAGACGGACGCTGCTGGTGTGGATTATGTCTATCAATTCCTGAAAGAAAAGAGTTTCATTTAAGATGAGACGGTGCCTGATTTATCTCGATGGAAAAGCGCTCCAGGATTCCATCGACCTTCTGGAGGTCGCACGGCAGATTTACGCCGCCGATGATTATTGGACGACCGGTGTCATCATGGGGCTGGACGCCAACCTGGCTATCGGCGCCTTCGACTCGATCATCCAAGTCAGTCTCGATCAGATCGAAACATATGACCCGCTGGCCATCACGGATGTGCTGGTCGAGCTGCAGCAAACACGTGCATTTGACACCATTCTGGTCCCGGCGACCCCTTTCGGCCGCATGCTGGCCCCGCGGCTGGCCATGCACCTGAAAACAGGGCTGGTGGCCGATGTCACTGCCATCCGCCATGAAGGGGAGCAACTCCTGGCCATCCGCCCGGCTTACAGCGGCCGGATCATGGCCGCGATCGAGTTCGTTGGCGAGGGTCCGGTCATGATGAGCATCCGTCCAGGTGTTTTTCACTGGGACCGTCAGACAGAGAAAAACACGCAGATGGAAACCATCACACCAGACAATGTGCGCGACGGCAGAATTCGCCGCCTCGCTGCAAAGGCCAAAGAACAAACCTATGACATCCGGGAAAGTGACGTGCTGGTATCCGGAGGCGGCGGTATGATCGGCCATTTCCATGAGCTGGAGCGGCTGGCCCAAACCCTGGGTGGCCAGGTCTCAGCCAGCCGGAAAATTGTCGACCAAGGGATCGCCCCCCGGAGCATCCAGGTCGGCCAATCCGGCAAGACGGTCAGTCCCAAGCTCTACCTGGCTCTGGGCATCAATGGCGCCGTGCAGCATGTAGAAGGTCTCAAACAGGTCAAAAACATCATCTCGGTCAATCTCAATAAGAACGCTCCGATCTGCAGCCTGTCCGACATTGTCGTCGAAGGCGATGCAGTCGCATTCATTGACAAGCTGGTCGCAAAGATCGAACAAGAAGCCAGCACCTGAATCCGGTTTGCACCTCGCGAACGGTTCAGGCACTCCATTTACACATCATTTTGGACTTTTGGAGGACACAGAACATGAAGGTTTCCGATTTCTCGATGGATTTCTTTTCTCTCAAGGGCAAAAATGCAATCGTCACCGGTGGCAACGGCGGCCTGGGTCAGGCGTTCACGACCGCACTGGCCAAAGCCGGGGCCAATGTCCTGGTACCCAGCCTGGTCGACGACGATGGTTCGACCAAAAAGCAGGTCGAGGATTGTGGCGTGGAATACAAATTCATGGTCGCAGACATCACGGCTGAGGGCGAGTGCAAACGCATCGTCGAGACGTGTGTTGACACTTGGGGCAGCGTCGATATCCTGGTCAACTGTGCCGGTATCAGTATCAATGTCCGCGATGTCACCCAGTATACCCGCAAGGAATGGGACAAGATGATCTCGATCAACTTGACCGCAGCTTTCGAGATGACCCACGAAGCCCTGAAGTATTTCATCAAGCAGGAAAGCGGCAAAGTCATCAACATCGCCTCCCTGTATTCGTACCTCGGTGGCCAGTGGTCGCCGGCCTATGCCGCCACCAAGCATGGCATCGTCGGCCTGACCAAGTCGATGTGTGATGAACTGGGCCAGTGGAACATCCAGGTCAACGCCATCGCGCCCGGCTATTTTGCCACTCCCCTGACTGAAATGACCCGCAAGGATGAGAAGCGCAATGCTGAGATCCTGGCCCATATCCCAGCCAACCGCTGGGGCTTCACAGCCGACTTGATGGGTGCGACCATTTTCCTGGCCAGCCGCGCTTCCGACTATGTCAACGGGGCCACGCTCGTCGTCGACGGCGGCTACCTGATGCGCTGAAGCCTTGAAAACGTTGGGTATAAGAGGGGATCGTTATGGACAAGCAATACATCGTCGCCATTGACGGTGGCACACAAAGCACCAAAGTCAGCATCTTCGATACCAGAGGCGCTGAGATCTGCTCCCAGAGCGTCAAGCTCCGGCCGATGCACCTCTATGGCGACACCCGGGCTGAGCATCCGGACGATGATCTCTGGGACAGCCTCAAAGAAGCCTGCCAGGGAGCGTTCAGGAAATTCGACGGTGACAGGGAAGCGATCATCGGAGTTGGCCTCGGCTCCATCCGTTGTTGCCGCGCCCTGTTGAAAGCCGATGGCAACCTGGCCTCGCCGGTGCAAAGCTGGATGGACATCCGGCTGTCGCGACCGTACGAACACGAAGATGACCAGGTGCGTTATGTCACCACCACCACGGGTTACCTGACGCATCGACTGACCGGTGAGACCAAGGACACGCGCTCCAATTATGTCGGCCCCTGGCCGATCGACTGGAACACGCTGGACTGGATCTCAGACCAGGCGGCCTTTGACGCCTACCACACACCGCGTCACATGCTCTTTGACCTGGTCGATCCATCGACCGTCCTGGGTCGAGTCACGGAGTTCGCCAGCGAGGCGACTGGGTTGCCGGTTGGTATCCCCGTGGTTGCGACCTCCAACGACAAGGCGGTCGAAGGTCTCGGAGCCGGTCTGGTCAATGACGGGACCGTCCTGGTGTCGCTCGGTACCTACATCACCTCGATGATGGTCGGCGTCAACAACAATACGAATACCGTCGATTACTGGGTGAATCCGGGCGCGACCCCGGGCGAGTACCTCTATGAAAGCAGTGGCATCCGCCGCGGCATGTCGACCATCACCTGGGTGATGGACCTGCTCGGCAGTGACGTGGTCGAGGCGGCCAAAGAGCGCGGCCTGTCGACCGAGAATTACCTCGAAGTGCTCGCCAAGGACGTGCCGGTCGGCTGTGATGGCCTGTATACCGTGCTCCACTGGCTGGCCCGGCCCGACCACCCGCATGAGCGTGGCATGATGATCGGCTTCAACGGTACACACAAGGGACAGCACCTGTTCCGTTCGGTCATGGAAGGCATCGCCATGACGATGAAAAACCATGCCCAGGCCATGTGCGACGAGATCGGCATCGAGCTCAGCAAAATCGTCGTCAGCGGCGGCGGTTCCAATGGCAATCTCTTCATGCAGATCTTTGCCGATGTCTTTGGGGTGCCGGCCCATCGCAACATCGTCAATGGCTCTGCCAGCATGGGGGCCGCCATTTGCACCGCTCTGGCCCTGGGTGTTTACAAGGATCGCCAGGAAGCGATCGAAAACATGGTGCAAATCCGGGATACCTTTGAGCCGATCGCCGAACATGTGCGCCTGTACCAGGCGATCAATGAGCAGGTCTACCGGCATTTGGCTGAACAGACAGATGACCTTTTGAAAAAATCGCATGAGATTTTTGCCAGCAAAAGGTAATCTCGCCAGTCCTTAAGTCTCTCATACCAGGCGCGGCTTTCCGGCAACAAAGTACTTTTGTTGGCGATCGGTCGTGTCCTGGTATTTGAAGTTTTGACAGATCGATCAATCGACCGTGAACAGGAGGCAAATGATGAAACGAAATTGGAAAAAACTGCTGCTTGTGGTGCTTGCCAGTGCTTTGGTCCTGGCCGCTGTTGCTGGGTGTGCCGGCGACAAGAAAGTGGTCCGCGTTGGATCCAAGGAATTCACGGAGCAGTTGCTTCTGGGCCAGATCACTCTGCAAATCCTCGAAGATGCCGGTTACAAAGTGGACGACCGGACCGGTGTTGCCGGTTCGAACAAGGTTCGCACGGCTCTGCTGTCCAAGGAAATCGACATCTACTGGGAATACACTGGAACCGCCTGGTTGTCGCATTTGCAGCATGACCAGCCTCTGACCGACCCGGCTGATTGCTACACCCAAGTCAAGAGCGAGGATGCGGCCAATGGCGTCGCCTGGTTGCCCTATGCCCCGTTCAACAACACCTATACGATCATGATGCGCCGCGCCCAGGCCGAAGAGCTGGGCATCACGACGCTGAGCGAACTGGGTGCTTATCTGGCGGCCAATCCGGGCGCCCTGGCTTTTGCCGTCGACCATGAGTTCACCGCCCGCGCCGATGGCCTGCCCGGTCTGGAGAGCACGTACCAGTTCAAGTTGCCCGAGGACAAGATCATCGTCATGGACAATGCGATCGTCTACAAGGCGCTGAAGGAAAACCAGGTCGATATCGGCATGGGCTTTTCGACCGATGGCCGGATCCAGGCCTTTGACCTGGTCAATCTCGCAGATGACCTGGCCTTTTTCCCGGCATACAACCCGGCACCCAACCTGCGCGCTGATTTTGCCGCTGAAAATCCGGAGATTGTAGCCCTGCTGGAAAAAGTGGCGGCAAAACTGGATAATGAGAGCATCATGCAGATGAACTATCTGGTCGACATTGAGCAGAAGACGCCGGCTGACGTGGCCAAGGACTGGCTGAAGTCGGTGGACCTGATTTCATAAAAATAAGCTGGTTGACCGGACTAGAGGGTTGTCCGCTGTGACAACCTCTCGGTCCGGACAAGTTGCAACATGGCGAGGAGGCGTCTGATGGGACTTGTAGAATTTTTCCTTTCCCGTTGGCAGGATATCCTGGAGCTGACCCTGGAGCATTTGCTCCTGGTCCTGATCGCCATGGCGATTTCCATCGTCCTCGGGGTGTCGATCGGTGTCCTGATCACAAGAAGCCGCATCCTCGCCAACCTGGTCCTCGGCCTGGCCAGCATCATGATGACCATCCCCAGCCTGGCTCTCTTTTCCCTGCTGCTGCCGATCCTTGGCATCGGCACGGCACCGGCCATTGTCGGGCTCGTCGCCTATACGCAATTGCCGATCATCCGAAATGTTTACGTCGGAATCACGACCATCGACCCCGCGATCATCGAAGCCGCCCGGGGCATGGGCCTGACCGACCGGAAAATCCTGCTGCGCATCCAGATCCCGCTGGCGATCCCGGCTTCGATGATCGGCATTCGCACTGCGGTGGTCATGGGCATCGGCATCGGCGCGATCGCCAGCTACATCGGTGCTGGAGGCCTTGGGACCTATATCTTCCAGGGTATCAGCCGGACCAACGACCACATGGTGATCATCGGGGCCATACTGATTTCCCTGATCGCGATCCTGGCCGACAAATACCTTGGCAAACTGCAGAACCGGCTCGTCCATGCCAAGCCAAAGACAGAGGGTGACACACATGATCGTATTTGACCAGGTGACCAAACGCTATCCGGGCACGACTGCTGATGTCGTCAATCAACTGTCGCTCACCATTAACGACGGTGAAATCTGCATCCTGGTTGGGCCTTCCGGCTGTGGCAAGACGACCACCATGAAAATGATCAACAAGCTGATCCCGCCCAGCTCTGGCTCGATCCTGATCGATGGCCATGATATCGGCGCAATCGATACGATCGCGCTGCGCCTGAACATTGGTTACATCATTCAGGACATCGGCTTGTTCCCGCACATGACCGTTGCGGAAAACATCGCCACGGTACCGGTCGAACTGGGCTGGAAAAAGGACCGGATCAGCGCCCGGGTCGACGAGCTGCTCGACCTGGTCGAACTCGAGCCCAAGATCTACCGCCACAAAAAGCCGCGTGAACTGAGCGGTGGCCAGCGTCAGCGGGTCGGTGTCGCCCGCGCCCTCGCGGCCGATCCCAAGATCATGCTGATGGATGAGCCCTTTGGCGCCCTGGATCCGATCACCCGGGCCAAGTTGCAGGATGAATTTTTAAAAATCCAGGCCAAAATCAAGAAGACGATTGTCTTTGTCACCCATGACATCGATGAAGCCCTGAAAATGGGCGACCGGATAGCCGTCCTGAAAGCCGGCCGCGTCGTCCAATATGGCACCCCGATGGAGATCCTGGCCAGACCGGCCGATCCCTTTGTCTCGGAGCTCATCGGCGGGCGCAACTCACTGAAGATGATGAATCTGCTGACCTGCGGCGAGGTCATGGAAAAGGTCGGCATGGCATCCGATTTCGCAGCGGCTGCCACGGTTTCCATCCAGGCAACCACACAGGATGCCCTGGCTGAGATGTTTAGGACGGGCCAATCGACTGTGCTGGTGCTTGACGATCAGAAGAACGTCCAAGGCCTGATCCGGCTCGAAACCTTACTGGAAAGTGTGAGCGATTATGGACGCAACAGCTAGTCGCTCCCTGAACAGCCTGGCCCAGGTCCTCAAATTGGCCATGCTGGTCGCCCTGGGATTCTTTCTGAGTATATATGTCGTGGAAAACCCGCAGGACAGCCTGGTCTCGCGTCTCGTGTCCTATCCCAAGATCGCCGCTTTATTAGGTCAGCATCTGACGATCGTGGGAATATCCTGCCTGCTGGCGATTGTCACAGCTGTCCCGACCGGGATCCTGATCACGCGCTCGCACCTCCGGAAATGGGCACCGAAGATCATTGGCCTGGTCAATATTGCCCAGGCCGTGCCAAGCCTGGCAGTGGTTGCTCTGTCGGTCGGCCTTCTGGGTGTCGGCTCCTCGACGGCCATCCTGGCCCTTTGGCTGTACTCGCTGCTGCCCATCCTCAACAACACCCTGACCGGCATCAATGAACTCGAACCCTCGATCATTGAGGCGGCCCATGGCATGGGCATGAATCCGCGGCGGATCCTCTACAAGATCGAGTTGCCGCTGGCTTCCCCGCTGATCATCTCCGGCATCCGGACCGCCGTGACCATCAACATCGGCTCCGCCATCCTGGCCGCCTTCGTCGGTGGCGGCGGCCTGGGTAACCTGATCATTGCCGGCAACAACATCAGCCGCTGGCAAGTCGTCGTCCTCGGAGCAACCCTGCCGGTCATCATGGCCTTGATTGCGGACACGGGGTTTGACCTTTTCGAGAGACGGTGGCGGGTGAAACGGGGCTGATACCAGCGCCGTAACGGACCTCGTGTCAGCTGACAAGAACATGGAGAACGTATGAAACTCTTTCTGGAATGCATTCCCTGCATGCTCAAGCAAATCGTGGAAGCTGTTCAAATGGCCACCCAGGATGAACGGCTCCAGCAGCACGTGATCCAGGAAGCGTTGCAGGAACTGGTCCATTATCCGGACTATCTCAACTCTCCTGACATGCTCAGGGTCCTCCACCCCATGGTCAAGCGCCACACGGGTATCAATGACCCTTACGCACGCATCAAACAGAAGGACATTGCAATGGCCCGCGCCGTGTTGCCCACTGTGCGGGCTTTCACTTGGCCGGATCCTGATCCGCTGGCCCAAGCCCTGAAAATCGCGGCCATTGGCAATCTCATGGACTCGGCTATCTACACCAACTTGGATCTCGAATCTTGCATCCATGACGAGCTCAGCCAGGACTTCTCCAGATCCGATTTGGCTGAGTTTAAAAGGGATTTGCAGGCAGCAGCAGCAAAAGATCCCACTCCTGACGGCAAACCCGGCGGCCATATCCTGATCATCGGGGACAATGCCGGTGAAGCCGTGTTCGATACCATTCTGGTCGAACGGCTGCAGGAGCACTACCAGGTGACCTATGCAGTCAGGGCTGTGGCCATCATCAATGACGCGACCCTGGAGGATGCGCAAGCGGCCGGTCTGACACAACTGACGACAGTCCTATCCAGCGGCAGCGATGCCCCCGGGACATTGCTGGAAAGATGCAGCCCGGAATTTTTGAGCGTGTTCGACCAGGCTGACCTTGTCATTAGCAAAGGCCAAGGCAATTACGAGACCCTGTCAGATGCCCCGCGCGAGATCTACTTCCTGCTCAAGGCTAAATGCAAAGCCATCGCCCAGGCACTGGATGCCAGGCAGGGCTCGGCTGTTTTTATCAAGCATCGCCCTTGAGAATGAAAATTCACTATCTTTGTTTATTGGGGTTGTTGTAACTTAGCCGCATGAGAATACCCTGTTCGTAATTCCCAAATTTATTTCCAAACAGATTTAGGCCGCCGGCGTTGTCGGCGTCTTTTTTTACGCCGATTTTGAAGGCGATGTAAGGTTTGACGTTAATGTGGAAGTCTTTGACCGTTTTGTCGGTGACTTTCATTCCGTCCAGAAAACATCCGGACTCAGTGATTTTCCAGCGCTTCATCAGGCCAAATTGGGAATTGTTGGATGACCACCACATGGGGGTCAATAGGCCACGGTCTCCTCCAAAGTCGCTGGGACTTGTCCACGTGCAGACTTCGACAGAATTGATCCATAAGGTGATGTCAGAAGGCCAGTCGAGCTTATGGTAAGGCGCTTCTGAGCAAATTTCGGCAGAAAATTCCAATTCGCGCACTTCAGACCCATAAGGTGTGTTGTTAGGGAACTTATACTCAATGTAACCCGATCGAAAATAGATAAGCTGAGCATTGCGATGATCAAGATTGAAAAAGGATCTGGGGTCATCTTGCATACCAATATAGTCAGATTCGCTGACAATACCACACCCAGGATCGACATCGCAGTCGATGTATTCCCCGACTGGCATGTCAATAATGGAAACATTTTCGTGTGAACTTTCTTCTTCGTGAAATAAATTAATAATGATCCGGTCGTATTGCTTTGAATTGATTTTCTGAGTGCCTCTGCCGGGAACCATTTCCGTTGAAATCAATCCTGCATCCTCCAGCTTTTTAACGTTCACGGCAATGGTTGAAAATGGCATGTTCATCTTCTCTGCAAGCTCATTTACGTTATGGGGTGTTTCACTCAAGAGCCCCAGTATCTTCATGCGGTGTTCATTGGATAAGGCTTTGCAGACCTCGACGGCTTCTTCCAATGTCAGTTGCAGAACTCTCATAAGAACCTCAATTCAGTCAAGCGCTTCAAATGGCTTTTCATCTTTATAATTATAAAAAACCTTGATATAACATGCAACATTAATTTTCAACATAAATAGTTGTTATAAAAACACAACAATTGACAGATCATACAAGAAATGGCTGGAATTTAAATCGGTTGTGATGACAGTAGACAGAAAGAGACTTCTGTTGAAAGTGCACAAAAAGACGAAAACAAATTTTAACTGCCTTTATAGCATAAAAAGTTGTAATAAAAACATAAAACATGGTATATTAAAACTGTAAAGTTACTTGAAAATCCGATCAGCGTTTCGTTAATAGATGTGCATTCTGACCATGGCCAAGTCAGGGCCAGCCATAAAGAAACTGATATGAGATTGGGTGTTCAGGAAACAGATCAAGGAACTGGAAAATGATCAGGACTTATGTAAATTGGAGGAAAGAATTATGTCGAAACGTATTGGCGCGCTTTTGCTGGCGATCATGATGGTACTGGGCATAGCTGCAGGTTGTGCGAGCACCACCGCAACGACCGCTGCTCCGGCAAATACTGCACAAGACAGTGCAGGCACCTCGGCTGCTGCTCCGGCCGGTGAGAAAATCAAGCTGACTTACTGGACTCCCTTCAGTGGTGGCGATGGTGAGTTTATGCAGAAAATGGTCGATGCTTTCAATAATGACCAGACTGAAATCCAGGTTGAAATGCTGAATGTCGAATGGGCCCAGTATTACACCAAGCTCAGAACCTCCCTGGTGTCCAAAACGGGTCCCGATGTCGCGATTTCACATGCGTCGAAACTGGCTGAACTTGAGCCGACGGGCATGCTGGCCGATGTAGATGTTCTCGGCAGTGAGGCAGGTATCGATTGGGCAACTTATTCGGAAAATGTTCTGAAAAGCACCTATATGAGCGACAAGCATATTGCCATCCCGTTGGATACGCATGCCCTGATCATGTACTACAATAAGGACTACTTTGAAAAGGCAGGTATGCTTGATGCATCAGGCAAAGTCGTCTTTGAAGCTGGTCCGGAAGGTTTCGTCAATTCCCTCAAGAAACTGAAAGAAACCCTGCCTCAAGGTGTGTTCCCGTTTGTTGCCAGCACTGACAACGTCGTCCCCTTCTGGATCTGGCTCGCGCTGTATGATCAAATGGATGGCGGTGGCCAGTACATCGTTGACAATAAGGCGGCCTTCAACAATGACAAGGCTAAGACTGCTGCACAGTTCCTGGTTGATTTGCAAGATCAGGGTCTATGGCCGGAAAATATCAATGATGCGACGCAGTACGACCTGTTCAAAACCGGAAAAGCAGCCATTCATTTCGGCGGTGTCTGGTCTACAGGCAACTATGAACAAAACCAGTCTCTGAATTTTGGTGCGATGCCTCTGCCTGCCATCTTTGACAAAGCAGCAACCTGGGGTGATTCACATACGTTGGTGGTTCCTGTCCAGGATGATAAGACCAAGCAGATTGCAGCTGCCAAATTCAGCAACTGGCTGGGAGACAATGGCATCATGTGGGCTACTGCTGGACATATTCCGGCCAAAAAGACAGTTGTCGAATCCGATGCGTTCAAGAATCTCAAATATCGGCCAGATTATGCTGCCGCAGTCAATTCTGTTGTCTATTATCCGCAGTCTGATAAGCTCTGGCCAGCCAATGACATCATGACCCAGAACTTCTCCTTGCTAATGAATGGTTCATTGAATGTTGCTGACACTCTGATCAAGGCTGAAAAAGAAGTCAACGACCTGCTGGTAGCGAAGTAATAAGCCTGACAGTTGATTCATTTAAAAACAGGTGTAGTTCGTTCGGGTGGCATTCAGGTTCTCCTGTAATTCCACCCGAACGACTCACCCCATGCAAATGGGGGGTCAAGCTATGAATAGCTCAAGCGAAAGAATTACGATGGATGTTAAAAACTCGAGGAAATTCTCCCAAAACCAGATACATGAAATGCGTGAAAACCTCTCTGCCTGGGTATTCTTGTTGCCCTTCCTGCTGTTTTACACCATGTTCACGCTCTATCCGATCATCAAAGGCTTCTTCATAAGCTTCACTTCCGGTAGTTTTGGAATTGAAAGCAAGTTCGTCGGTGTGGCGAATTATATCCGGATGTTCCAAGATGAGAAATTCTGGGAGGCCTTATGGAACACCATCGGATTTGTGATCGTCTCGTCTCCCGTGATCGCCTTGTTTGGATTATTGATGGCTTTGATCGTCAATGCCGGACTGAAAGGCACGACCGTCTTGCGATCGATTTTCTTCATGCCCTATATGTTGGCCATTTCGGTCATGGTGAGCATCTGGAAATTCATCCTGCAACCTTACACCGGTCTTCTCAATTCTGTGTTGCACCAGTTCGGAGTTGAAAAAGAAATCTTCTGGCTAGCCGAAACCAACCTTGCCTGGACGTCGATTCTCCTGGCCACCTTGTGGTGGACTGTTGGGTTCAATATGATTTTGATTCTTGCGGGTCTGCAGGATATCCCTGGAGAACTCTACGAAGCATCCAATATCGATGGGGCAAATGGTTGGCAAGCCTTTTGGTATATCACCCTGCCATCCCTGAGAAAAGTCCTGGTCTTGATCATGACGCTGCAATCCATTGCATCTTTCAAATTGTTCGGACAACCTTGGCTGCTGACTGGTGGCGGACCTGGAACATCCACTCGTCCACTGGTCCAATACATCTATGAAACTGGATTCAAGCAATGGGACACAGGCTACAGCGCATCTTTGTCATACGTCTTGTTTGCAGTCATTATCATCTTTTCCGTTATCCAGAATAAATTACTGAGTCCTCGTTCCAGGACAGCCAAGAAATGAGGGCATGAGAATGGATCAGGTAAGAAAAGTCTCTCGCATGGATTTGAATAAAACGCTCATCTATGGGGTGAGTTATCTGCTGGCGCTTTTGTGGCTGCTGCCGCTGCTGTGGATGATCATCACAGCGTTCAAAACGGAAGGCTCCGTTGTCACCGTCTTGAGTGAGCTCATCAAGCCGCCGTTTTCCTTGAGCAGTTTTATTAAGGTCAATCGCACCGCCATGATGGGTCAATGGACGATCAACAGCTTTTTGGTGGCAATCATCCAGACATCAAGCACCATTATCTTCAGCTCGCTGGCGGCCTATGCGATTTCCCAAATCAAATTCAAAGGTAAAACCCTTGTCTTTGCAGTCATCATGGCCGGTTTGATGGTGCCGGTCGAATCGACCATCGTGCCCTTGTTCCAGATGCTGGTTGATTTCGGCTGGATCAATACCTACAAAGCTCTGATTTTCCCCGGAATCGCCATGCCGCTGGGCGTGTTTGTCCTCAAACAGTTCTATGACGGCATCCCCAGGGAACTGGTTGAGGCAGGCCGGATTGATGGATTAAATGTTTTTGGCACCTGGTGGCACATTTTTGTTCCGTTGTCCAAAACTGCGACCGCCTCCATCGGGATCTTCATCTTCATTCAATCCTGGAACAATTTCCTGTGGCCGTTACTGGCGGCCAGTGAGTCAAAAATGATGACTCTGCCAGTAGCCATTCCAACATTCCAAAGCAGTTTTACCACTGACTTCACGGTGCCCATGGCGGCCAATCTTCTGGCCAGTCTGCCTGCCCTTTTAGTGTTCATCCTTTTGCAGAAGAACATCGTCAAAGGCATTGCCATGACAGGTATCAAAGGCTAGACCGCAAGCACAACATCATTCCTCTGGAGAAAACTATGCGTAAACAAATCGATCTGACCGGGTCGTGGCTATTCCAAACAGACCCTTTGAGTCATGGCGTCCAATTGCAATGGCAAAAAGCAGGCTTGCCGGACAGTCATCCTGTGGTAGTGCCCCACATCTGGCAGGCTGATCATGAAGACCTGGTGAATTATTGCGGCGACGCCTGGTATGCTCGTGAAATCCAGGTGAGTGCTCCTGCTGCCAACCAGAAAATAGTCCTGCACTTTGATGCTGTCGACTATCAATGCCAAGTCTGGGTCAATGGAAGATCGGCAGGCCAGCATGAGGGTGGATTCAGCCCCTTTGAATTCGATATCACGGATTTGATCATTGCGAACAAGCCCAATCAAATCATCGTCAAAGTCCATGACCCGGAAGATAATACTGAGATTCCGATCGGTAAACAAGGGAGCTGGTATACCAGGGTCAGCGGCATTTGGCAGAAAGTCTATCTGGAATATCGTGACCGCCTTTTTGTCGAGTCTGTCCGGATCGAGCCTGATCTAGCCCATCAATCCGTCCATGTTGGCATTGATTTGAATGCTGTTCCGACCGACCGTGCGAGCCTGTCTTGCAAAGTCTATCCCGTGGAGGCCCCGACTGCAATTGTCTTTCAGGGCCGCTTCGAACTGTCCGGCCAGCTCATGGAAATCACCCTGCCAATCGCGGATATGATTGTCTGGGAACCGGAAAACCCGTTTCTCTACCAGTTGGAAGTAGCTGTTTCCGAAGACCATCGCCAGGATCACTTCCTGCAAACCTTCGGCATGCGGGAGATTTCTTATCAGAATGGTCAGTTGATGTTGAATGGGAAACCCCTGTTCATCCGTGGAGCACTGGAACAAGGATTTTATCCCGATACTATCTATACGGCGCCTTCCGATGAAGCCATTGTCCAAGAGCTCAAACTGGCCAAGCAGATGGGCTTCAATTTGCTCCGGAAGCACATCAAGGCGGAAATCCCCCGCTATCTGGAATGGGCTGACCGGCTGGGCATGCTGATCTGGGCTGAAGCGCCAAACTACATCAAATGGACCAGCCAGAGCAAGAAGCGTTTTGAGCGGGAGTTGTTTGACATGGTGAAACGGGACTTCAACCACCCGTCGATCATCATCTGGTCCATCTACAATGAAGAATGGGGCCTGGAATGGGATCTGGCCACCAATAAGGAAAAACAGGACTTCCTGGCCCAGTTTTATAACCGGCTCAAAGACTATGATCCCACACGCCTGGTTTGCGATAACTCCGGTTGGGCTCATGTCAAAACAGACATCAATGATTACCACCGCTATTTTACAGCTCCGGAGCAAATCACTGCCTGGGAGCAAGACCTGGATGATTTCATCGTCGGTGCACCTGACAGGAATTTCGTCCCGGGTCAACAGGCAGAGAAACAACCGATTGTGATTTCGGAATTTGGAGTCTGGGGCTTGCCCAGTGTTGAGAAGATCCAGCAGCATTATGGCAATTACCCGTGGTGGTTCAACAACCAGGGTGATGATACCCACCGGGAATCATTCAAGCAGCCTGCCCTTGGCCTTGAGAAATTTCACCGGTATGGTCTGGAGCGGATTTTCGGCGATTTTGAAAATCTGGCGGCTCATTCCCAGAAAAGAATGTTCCGTGCCAATAAAACCTTGATCGAAGAAATCCGTAAACGGCCAGAAATCAACGGTTATGTCGTTACAGAGTTATCAGACATTGAATGGGAGACCAACGGCTGGCTCGACTTTTTCCGCAATCCCAAGGTCGGCTTTGAAAAGCTGAAAGATTTCAATGGGCCACTGGTCATCCTGGCCGATAACGTCAAGCACAATCTCTGGGCTGGAGAAAGTCAAGCCGTGGATGTTGTGATTTCCAACCATGATGGCCTGTCCTTTCAGGGGACTGTCCAGTGGCAGATTGCGGGCACGGATATCTCTGGCAGTTTTCCCGTGGATTTCCATGGGGATTTGCACCTGCGGTTTGCAAACGCCATTCGATTTACAGCGCCATCTGTGCCGGCAGCCGGCTTTTTCGAATTGCATCTGACCCTGACGGCCAATGGAGAAGTCCTGGCTGAGAACCACGAAGAACTGACTGTTTCCCCGGCAAACCCTGCACCACCCATCCCGGTCTTCGTGCAGCACACAGACCCGACCTTGGCGGTCAAACTGGAGCAAAACGGCCTTCGAGTCGTCGATGCCAGGGATCAGGCTCAGGTTTTGCTTACGGATCATCTGGATGAAAGGGCTCTGGAGTATGTCCAGACTGGCGGTAAGCTCATTTTCCTGGCCGAAACAGGTGACAGCCTTGATGAAAAAGGATTTTTCTCGTTCCGGAAATTGAAAGCAGGGGAGGACTGGGACCGGACATCCTCTTTCAATTATGTGGATGATCGCTGGTTTGGTGGTTTGCCGCTCCACAAGGAAATGGGCTGGGAAGTGGACGGGATTTTCCCTGACTACATCATCCCATTTGACAAATACAGCAAACCCAGCAAAGCCGGTCGGCCCATCTTCTTCAATGCCGATTCCACGATTGACCAGAAAAGCGAAGTCCTGTCCGGTTATTTCCAAGGCTGGATTGGGATCAACGGCGGGTCCATCCTGCTGCAGCAAATAGGCCAGGGTCAGTTGCTCATCACAACCTGGCGGCTTGCCTCAGCGTATGGACTGCATCCAATCGGCACTCAATTGCTCAACCGGATGATTGAAAAGTTGAGTGCCATGCAAGCATGATACGCATTTGAATCTTTATCAAGAATGTCCTTTGGGATGATTGTAGGATGAGAACATAAAGCAATGTATTGATTATGTTCACCCCGGTTTGTTTTTCATGTGGCTTTGGGATAGCCTTCGCTATACGTTTTTATAATCAGCACATAGCCCGTGCGTTTATTGTTCTGAAGCATGGGGTAGACAGCACAACATACATGATATAATTTCAATAAATAAAATCATATTTTGAAATATGAAATTTTATGATAATATGATTATGTGAGATCTGTACAGAATTAAAAATAATAAGTGAAATATTATTCTCTACAAATAAATTGTAAATACGTAACTACAAAAAGCATTTGTAGATGCATTAATATGTTGAATATTTTGGAGGATCACCTCATGAAAAAGCCATTGTTCCAAGGGTCTGGAGTTGCCATCGTCACACCGTTTACCGGTTCGGGTGTCCATTTCGACGTTCTAGCCGAGTTGTGTGAATTCCAGATCCAGCATGGTACCGATGCCATCATTGTCGCAGGCACAACCGGTGAAGCATCAACCATGCCCGATGAAGAACACCTGGCTACGATCGAGCATGTGGTCAAAACAGTAAACGGGCGGATCCCGGTCATCGCAGGCACAGGTAGCAATGATACCCACCATGCGGTTGAACTCAGCCGCAAAGCCGCAGCCCTCGGCGTTGATGGCCTGCTATGTGTGTCACCCTATTACAATAAAGCTTCACAGGAAGGCCTCTATCGCCATTTTAAAGCAGTGGCCGAAGATGTCGAATGCCCCATTATTCTGTATAACATCCCGAGCCGGACCGGCATGAACATCAATCCGGAAACGGTCGCCCGCCTGGCCGAACTGCCTAACATCAACGGCCTCAAGGAATGTAAGCTCGAGCAAGTTCCAGACATTGCCAGCCTGTGCGGTGACAAGATCAATCTCTACAGCGGCGAGGACGGATTCGTCCTGCCGATGTTGTCTTATGGTGGCAAGGGTGTGATCTCAGTTGTTGCCAACATCGTCCCCCAGTTGTGCCATGACATGGTCGCAGCCTATTTGTCGGGCGACGCCCCGAAAGCGACCCGGATCCAAACCCACCTTGTCCCTCTGATCAAGGCCATGTTCTGTGATGTCAATCCGATACCGGTCAAATATGCCCTGTCGCTGATGGGCTATGCCGTGGGTGAATGCCGCATGCCCTTGTGTGAAATTGATCCTGCTGCATCGATCACCGTCCGCAAAGTACTGGCCGACTTCCGGAAATACTAAATGCGAATAGCCCAGGTCGTTCATGAATCACAATCTCGAACTCGAAACACCTGAGTTTATAAGCGGACGTAACGTCCCGCCTTGGAAAATAATATATCAACTTGCAACTAGCGATAGCGGAGTTAGGTATCACACTGCCTTAGATACAACAAACAATAACATCGAATTTCGAAAAGATGAACTTGTGATCAAACCAGCCAGCTGCTCAGAATCGGCGCCATCAGGACCGTGGCCAAACCGGCCAGGCTGATTGACAGCCCGCTCATCGCGCCCTCCGTTTCACCGATCTCCAGAGCCTTGGCAGTGCCCAGCACATGTGAAGCGGTGCCAATGGCGATGCCCTTGGCGACGGGGTCGGTGATTTTCAAAATCCTGAACAGGGGCTGCGCCAGCACAGCCCCGAAAATACCCGTCACGATGATTGCAGCGACAGTTACCTGCGGCAGGCCGCCCAGCTGCTCGGAAAGAGCGATACCGATCGGTGTCGTGACAGATTTGGGCAGCATCGAGAGCAGCAGTTCCTGTGACAGGTGAAACAGCTTGGACAGGAAAATGATCGACAGTAAACTCAACAGACTCCCGGCCACGATTCCTGTGAGGATCGGCCCGGGACTTTCCTTGAGCAGGCGGATGCTTTTATAAAGAGGGATGGCCAGTGCGACTGTCGCCGGGGCCAGGACGAAGCTGATGATCTGCCCGCCATGATTGTAGTCCTCCAGCGTCAGGGGCGTCAGCTGGATCAGGAGGATGACCAGAGCTACGGCAATCAGGAGCGGATTAAGCAGCGAAAGCCGCGTTTTTCGGTTAAGCCAGAGGCCGATTTCGAATGCCAGCAATGAAATCAAAACCCCGAACACCGGTGTGACGAGAACATCCATCATACGCGTCGCCTCAGCTTCTGCACGATAATCCCTGTCAGAGCCATGACGAGGACGGTGGTGACGAGGGCGATCAGGACTAAAATCAGCCAGTTGCCCTGGATGACGCCGAGGATGGCCAATAAGCCGACCCCAGCGGGGACGAACAGAACCGTCATGTGGCTCAAGAGGAACTGCGCCACCCCTTCGACCTGCTCAAGCTTGACCAGACCGGTTATGAGCGCCAGAAGGAGCAGGATCAGGCCCAGGATGTTGCCCGGCAAGGGGACACCCAGGCCGCGATTGAGAAAATCGCCGAGGAAGACAAACAGCAGAAGGAGCGCCAGCTGACACAGGGCTTTCATGATGACAAACCGAAATCCATGTCTCGTTTCTGGCATAGAACAGGCATTATTGAGATAATAATAAGAATGCAAAATGGAAATTGAACCTGTTTCATAATTCTCCCTATAGGTGAGAACTCGGACGTGCTATCTAACTTGCATTTCGATTCATTACTTAATGGGTATATTCTATTATCTTGATTGATTCACCAAGTCTATTTTTTATGGCTTTAATTATTTCATTTGCGTATGGACATTCAAAACCAATCGGATTCCCTCTTGTTATACATGAAGCGATCACAATTGTATCAGCACCACGTTTCACCATTTCTTGCGCTCTAGTAATCGCTTTCTTACCAGGACATCCCCCGCATGTAACAAGTCCAACTAGTTCAATGTCTTCTTCAACACCTTCAAATGCAAATTTGTTTGACTTTATTGCCATTAAATCTGTAGTTGCTGGGCACATATCTTCAGTTTGCTGACACCTGATAAGTCCGATTTTCATGATCTATACTCCATGTTACTTCGAAAATGCAAGAGCGCTGGGTGAGTAATGTTTGATGCAGGTGGCCGGATATACTTTGTGTATATCCGGGCCCCTCGCACCCCATGAAAATACATATGAAAACACTCTGCAAATGGGACTTGAAATTCAGCTGAGGATAATTCCACAAGTGGTTCAACTGAGTTTAGCTCCGCAATTGAATTTTCCCAGAAGTAATCGAAGTCAACAGGATGTGGACTACTACCTGCATGCTCTTTAAAATTTTCAAATGTATATTCCAGATTTGGCATAGTCTAGTATTTAAGCAAATTCTTTTTGATTTTAACAAAATACACAAATCAATCAGGTATTCCATTCCTTGATGTTTTCAATATCAGGTCCCATGGAACAATGGGCCTGCTTGTCGCAAATCACATCGATCACATAAGGCTTGGTTGCAGCCTTGGCTCTGTCAAATGCAGCAGCCAGATCGTCTGGATTAAACACGCGCTCACCTTCACAACCAAAGCCCTGGGCAATCTTGACAAAGTCGATCTGCTCCATGTTTTCTGGCATGGCAACGCCATACTCATAGCCAAATCCGAAGACCTGGTTTTGGCGAATCAGCCCAAGATAGGCATTGTTAATCACGCAGACAATAAGCGGGATGTTGTTCGCGGCAGCTGTGCCAAGTTCCTGGATATGGAATTGGAATCCAAAGTCACCCATGACAGCAACGGCTTTGTTTTTACAGTTCTCTGACTTCATTGCGCCAATCGCAGCTGGGATGTCATAGCCAAGACAGCCGGCCCCGCCGGAGACGAGGTATCTTTTTGGTTTGTTGATGTCCTGCATTTGTCCAGACCAGATCTGGGTGATGCCACAGCCTGTTGTAAACAGGGTGTCATCATCAAAAGCCTTGTTTAGCTCGCCGAATACACGATGAGGATTGATCGGGACACTGTCATGATCCATTTTTCTTGCCAGTTTCTGGCGCATTTCAGAAATGGCGGCGACTCGTTCCGAACCCTTTTGCGGACCCAGCACCTTAGCTGCTGCAAGCAGTTGACCAATGGCATCCTTGGCATCGGCTACAATGCCAATGTCAGGAGTGAAGATTTTTCCAATTTCACTTCGTTCAACATTGATATGGATAAAACGCTTGCCTTTGGTGTACACTCCAACATTTCCGGTATGTCTGTCGGTAAAACGGTTGCCGATCGCCAGGACGACATCCGATTCCGAAAAAGTCTTGTTACCCATCGGTGATCCGCACTGAATACCAGGGATACCAGCAAATAGGGGATGATCGGAGGGGATTCCGCCTTTGCCCATATAGGTTGTACAGACCGGGATCTTCATGATTTCGGCAAATTTGATCAGGTCTTGAGTTGCTTGGGCTAAAAACACACCGCCACCCATCAGGATCACGGGATTTTCAGCTTCGGAAAGCAGGTTCATGGCCGCTTGTATCGCACTGGGTGATGCTTTTGGCAGATTGAAAGAAACAGGGATATACGTTTCAGGATCAAAATCAACTTCTGCTGTCTGCATATCAAGTGGTATGTCTACAAGAACAACCCCTGGCTTACCTTCTTTTGCAACTTTAAAGCAATTGATGAACTCATCCACAGCTGTTTTAGGGTTGGTCAGGCAAACTGTGTGCTTGGCAACCGGCTTGGCAATGGCGGCCATGTCTACGCACTGGAAAGCATCCTTCCCCATCTGGGAGCGAACAGCCTGACCGGTGATCGCGATGAGAGGAATGGAGTCAATATTAGATGAATAGATACCAGTCACGAAATTAGTAGCGCCAGGACCTGAGGTGCAAAGAGCAACAGCCATTCTCCCGCTCGCCCGATAATATCCGCTGGCCGCATGGATGGCAGCCTCTTCATGCCGATGGGTGATGTGATTGATATGGTGCTTCTTTTTCTCCATTTGAGAATACAGGGCATTGATGCTTGCACCTGGAATTCCAAATGCATCTGTTATGCCTTCTTTGATCATGATTTCCACAATTGCTTCAGATAGATTCATAGTGATCTCCTTAAATAACATACATATCCTTCAGCCCATGCAGACCAGGGGAGGGATTCATCTGGCCTGCATAGCTGATGCTAGTCCGGATTAGATCGTGGGTTGATCCATCTAGCCAAACTATAAATGATCCTTAAATAAATTTCAATAGTTGAAATCAAATTTCATAATCAAGAGTAAATATTTCAATTGACCGGTACCTGGACATGACCTGTGGCGCAGAAAAGGGCGCTGATGTGGATCAGTTAATGGGTTGGTTTGTTCATTGTGTACAGATTAGCAGGCGGAAATTTATTTCTATCAATGATATTGACAGTCCAAGCAAGCGGTGTTAGCATAAAGATGAAATTCGATTTCAATATATGAAATTGATAGCAATAGAACCTCGTCTCCTGGAAAGTGAACAGGACAAGCAGCAAAGTTTTGATATTGGGTTGATCATCTTTTGCAATTTGTCGGAGGAAATTTTTGAGCATCAGGGAAGAATGATTCTGAATGTGCTCACGAGAGGTTGGTTGAGGAGGTGGAAATGCCATAAACAATCTTCAGGGTCAAAGCCTTGATCGACTTTGAACAATCCATACTTTGCCCCAGTGGGCAGAACAGATTTTCAGCTCGAATGCTCAAAAAAGTGAGGAGGTTCTTATGAACGACACCCAAAAAAAATCTGGCATGCGCATAGACAAAACTGTGTTCTGGCCGGCCACGATTGTCACTCTGGCTTGTGGTATCTTATTTTATGGTTACCCACAGCAGAGCAGTGAAATACTTGGTAAAATTCATGCCTTTACAACCAATGAACTGGGTTGGTTCTTCTTAATCTTTACAGTTGCAATGCTGGTGCTCTGCCTCTATTACGCATTCTCCAAAATGGGGAATATCGTTTTGGGTGGAGCAGGTGAAAAACCCCAGTTTTCGACAATAACATGGCTGGGTATGATTCTGACATCCGGTACAGGTGGCAGTCTTTTATATCTTGCATCGATCGAATGGATCTGGATCATGGCCGGCCCGCCATTTGGCGTGGAACCAGGCAGTCTGGAAGCTGCTCGCTGGGCATCGACTTATGGCATGTTCCATTGGGGTCCATCTGCCTGGGCATTTTACATGGCGGTGGCCGTTCCGGTCGGATATTTCTTCTTTGCCAAGAAGAAGAAAAATATGAAGATGAGTGAGTATGCCAGGCCTTTCCTAGGCAAGCATTCAGACGGAATTGCGGGTCATACACTCAATTTCCTTTATATTTTTGGTCTCCTTGGCGGCGTTTTAACCTCTCTGGCCCTGGGCACTGCACCTATTTCTGCAGGTATTGCCTACATGATCGGCTTGCCCAAAACCAATTTGGCTATCGATATTCTGGTTATTGTTCTTTGGACCTTCATTCCGTTGGGCGCTTTGATTCTCGGATTGAAAAAAGGCTTGTCTGTTTTGAGCAATATCAATCTCTGGGGATTCGCTATTCTCCTGGGCATTCTCCTGGTATTTGGCCCCGGCTGGTTTATTCTGAATCAGTCCACCGAAGCTTTTGGCATGATGCTGCAGAATTTCACCATCATGAGCTTTGCAACCGATGTCATTGGAAAAAATGGCTTCCCGCAGGCCTGGACCATCTTCTACTTCTCCTGGTGGGCAGTTTATGCATTGCCTTTCGGATTATTCATTGCCAAAATCTCTAAGGGTCGCACGATCCGCCAGATGGTCATCGGTGGCCTGACAGCAGGATCTCTGGGTTGCATGATTTTCTACATGGTTCTGCCCAACTTCGGAATCAATCTCCAGCTCAATGGCGGCGTGGACCTTTCAACTATTTTGAATGAGAGCGGCCGGGGTCAAGTTGTTATCGAAATGTTCAAAAATGCTCCGGGTGGATTCTTCATCACCGCCTTGTTCACCATCATCTGCCTTTTGTCCTACATCACAGGGCATGCTGCAGTCGGCTATTCACTTGCTGCTGCCAGTGAGAAAAAACTGGATACCGATCAAGATCCACAAAAATGGAATATGACCTTCTGGCTGGTTTTGGCCGGTGCGGTCTCCCTCGGCCTCTACCTTCTCAATCGCGAAGCATTGCAACCCTTGCAGACGGTATCCATCATTACTGGCTTCCCAATCTGCTTTGCCATGCTGGCCCTGATCTTGGGATTCTTCAAACAATTGAAGAAAGACTTCCCGGAAGGTGTTCCTGCGATTAAAAAGGCAGGAGAAAAGATTTACGCGACAACAGATGCAGAGGACGAGGCTAATATGGCTATGGGATCTGCCCCAGACCAGAAAACCTGATCTGCAAGCGTCACCACGCCTCCCGCCCCCATAACTTCACAACAGGCAAATATCTGTGTGATGAGACATCTGGGTTTTGACAACGCCCCCTTGCTCCTTCTGTTTGAATGACCGAAGGAGCAAGGGAGCATGCTTGTTCCAGATTCAGCGATTTACTTGGAGTTAATAATATGAATGGTTCCATGCATGAATATATGAAAGTCGGGATTGTGCACTTTATGGCATTCCCCGAAACAATCAAAGGTGAAGGTCCGATTAGGGAAACCGTTTTTCGTATTGCCAGGGATGACTACTTTGACGCGATAGAAATCACTTGGGTCAAAGATGAAACTGTCAGAAAAGAAGTCAAGAAAATCATCGATACGTCAGGGATTGCCGTTAGTTACGGGGCACAGCCACGACTGTTGACGACAGGCTTGAATATCAACGATCTGGATGAAGCAAAACGCAGGGAAGCCATCCACACATTGAAACTTGGAATCGATGAAGCTTATGAACTGAATTGCACGGGTTTTGCTTTTTTGAGCGGCAAATATGATGAAGCAACAAAAGATGACGCCTATCAAGCGCTGGTCCGATCCATTCATGAGCTGTGTGACTATTCGAGATCCAAAGGATCCATGCCTGTGATCCTCGAAATCTTTGACTATGACATAGATAAGAAGTCACTGATCGGGCCAACGTCACTCGCTCTGCAGTTAGCTGAGGAGATCTGCCAGTCTCAGTCCAATTTTGGCCTGATGGTAGATTTGAGTCATATCCCCATGTACTACGAGACCATTGAATCGGCTATCCTGCCGATTAAGAACCATATTCGCCACGTACATATTGGCAACACCGTTATTTGCGATACTGGTTGCGAGGCTTATGGTGATATGCACCCAAGATTCGGTTTCCCCAACAGTGAAAATGGTATTCCTGAAATTGCCAGCTATCTGCGCTGCTTGCTCGATGCCGGGATTATAAATCCGCAGAACCCTCCATTTGTCAGCTTCGAAGTCAAACCCTGGGGGGATGAAGATCCGGAACTGGTCATAAGCAATGCTAAACGCGCATTAAACAGAGCTTGGGCTCTCGTCTGATTGACAGGTGGTAGAATATGAAAATTGTGATTCTTGATGGTTACACACTGAATCCCGGTGATTTAAGCTGGAGTGGCTTTTCAGATCTGGGAGACTTTCAGGTTTATGATCGCACAGCTCCCGAGGATATAGTAAATCGGATTGGCGATGCAGAAATTGTCTACACCAATAAAACGCCCTTGACTCGCGAGACCATCGAACAGGCTCCGAACCTTCAATACATCGGTGTACTGGCTACAGGATATAACGTGGTCGATGTAGCAGCTGCACGAGAAAAAGGTATCCCGGTAACAAATATTCCAACGTATGGAACCAGCGCAGTGTCCCAGTTCGCCTTTGCCCTGCTGCTGGAAGTGTGCCACCATGTCGGTCACCACAGTGAAGCTGTCAAAAATGGGCGCTGGAGTGCCATCCAGGATTTTTGCTTCTGGGATTATCCTCTGATTGAGCTTGAAGGGAAAACCCTCGGCATCATTGGGTTCGGCCGGATTGGCCAGGCTACAGCCAAAATTGCTAAAGGATTTGGTATGAATGTCCTGGCTTATGATGAATACCCTTCCGAATCCACTCGGGAATTTGGCCGGAATGTAACCCTGGATGAACTCTTTGCCCACAGCGACTTCATCAGTTTGCATTGCCCGCTATTCCCATCGACCCAAGGGATCATCAGAAAAGAGAATATCCTGAAAATGAAAAAAGGTGTCATTCTGATCAATACATCGAGGGGACCTTTGATTGTGGAACAAGATCTGAAGGATGCCTTGATTTCAGGGCATGTTGCCTACGCTGCTGTTGATGTCGTGTCAACAGAGCCCATTCGGTCTGATAACCCACTGTTATCTGCCCCCAATATCCTGATCACGCCTCATATTGCCTGGGCACCCAGGGAATCACGCCAGAGACTGATGGCTATTGCTGTTGACAATCTCAACTGCTTTATCCAGGGCTCTGCCCAAAATGTCGTCAATCCATAAACTCATTTGTTGAGGGCAGTCGTATGAAAATATTCAGGATGATTCTAACCGTCGCAGTCATGACTGCTCTGCTGATATCTGGCTGTGCAGCAAATCCATCAGGCGACCGTGACAATCAGACAGGTACGGTGGAACAACTGGCGACCGACATGCATGATAACAGTGAAACAACGATCGTCTTTTCCGATGTTGGCTGGGACAGCATCCGATTCCACAATGCCGTGGCGCGATATCTCGTCGAACAGGCATTTGGCTACAGGACAGACGAGATCAGCGGCACAACACCCATCAATTATCCCGCTTTGAAAAAAGGTGATATCGATGTCCTGATGGAAATGTGGACTGACAATGTTCCAACCTATGATGAAGACATCAGGAACAAGGAAATCCTGGAAGTATCCACGAATTTTGATGATGATCAGCAAGGACTCTATGTCCCCCGATATGTGATTGAAGGAGATCCTGCGCGAGGAATCCAGGCCACGGCCCCGGATTTGAAAACTGTTAAAGATTTGCTGAAATATCCTCACGTATTCACGGATCCTGAAGAGCCTGGCAAAGGTCGAATCTATGGCGCAATTTCCGGCTGGAACATTGACCAGGTGCTTTACAAGAAATACATCCATCTCGGACTGGATGAATCCTTCACCTATTTTGCCCCAGGGTCCGATGCAGCAATAGCAGCGGCGTTTACAACAGCCTATGAGAAAGGTGAGCCCGTTGTTGGTTATTACTGGGAACCAACCTGGTTAACCGGAAAATATGATCTGGTTCGTTTAAATGACGAGCCATATGATCCAAATACATTTAATGAAGGTATTGGCGATATCCCATCGGTCAGAGTGACCATTTGTGTCAACAAAGATCTTCCCCAAAAGGCTCCTGAAGTTGTAGAACTCTTGCAGAAGTATCGTACATCCAGCGCCTTGACTGCTGAAGCCTTGGCGTATCTGTTTGAACATCAAGCCACCTATGAAGAAACCGCTATCTGGTTCCTCATCCAGCATGATGCTGTCTGGGAATCGTGGCTGTCAGAGGATCAGGCCGCTCGTGTCAAAGCAGCTCTTCAGGAATGAAAAGCGGTGATGGAATTGTTCATTGTTTTGTTGGCTGGTTTTCCAGCCTGGTTTAAACTAGATATTGGTATCTATATAGATCAGGCTGTCCAGTATCTGATCGAGCATGGTGCGTGGTTCTTCAATGGTATCAATACGAACTTGCTGGGATTCCTCAATGGCTTGCAAGTCGTACTGGACGTCATTCCTTGGTGGATTCTTGTTCTGATCGTCTTCGCCTTGGGGTGGAGATCTACAGGGAAAGTACAAAAAGGGTTGATGTATGCTCTGATGTTGATGTTTGTCGGGGCTTTGGGATTGTGGATTGCCCTGATTCAAACGTTGTCCATTGTGATCGCTTCGGTGCTGATATCGGTTATCATTGGACTGCCCATTGGTTTGTTATCTGCTAACGCAAAGAAATTCACAGCCGTGAGCAGGCCGGTTCTGGACGCGATGCAGACTATGCCGACCTTCGTGTATCTGATTCCTGCCGTCATGTTCTTTGGCCTTGGCAAAGTTCCAGCCGTGATCGCAACCACCATCTACGCCGTGCCACCCGTGATTCGCCTGGCTAGTCATGCCATCCAGCAAGTCGAACCTGAAGTGGTTGAGGCAGGCAGAGCATTTGGTGCCACCTATTTTCAGCTGCTTTTCAAAGTGCAAATTCCCCAGGCCCTGCCGACCATTATGGAGGGTATCAATCAGACGATGATGATGGCGGTATCGATGATTGTGACCTGTTCGATGATCGGGGCCAAGGGACTGGGACAGGAAGTCATCACGGCCATCAACCGATTGGAAATCGGCAGAGGGTTTACCTCTGGCATCTCAATTGTCATTCTTGCCATTCTGATTGACCGGCTGACTCAGGGGTGGTACAGGAAAAGCAAAATACAGACCAAGGGTGCGAATTGATGGAACCGATACTCTCCGTTGAAGGCATGACAAAAATATTTGGCAGCGACTGTGACAATGTCCTTTGCCTTTTAGATTCCGGTCTGGAGAAAGATGAGATCTTCAGACAAACGGGCTCGACTGTCGGCGCTTATGATGTGAGCTTTTCTGTAAACCAGGGTGAAACATTCGTCATTATCGGCTTGTCTGGTTCTGGCAAATCAACTGTTATCCGCTGCCTGAATCTGTTGCTTGAACCCAACAGTGGCCGGATTTGCTTCAATGGACGCGATGTCACCCAGTATTCAAAAACTGAGTTGATGAACTTCCGCAGAAACAATATCGCAATGGTTTTTCAGAGCTTTGGCTTGCTTAACCATCGCAATGTGCTCAAAAACGTGGCGTTTGGGCTTGAGATCCGCGGCGTTGATCGTCGGGAACGTTTTGAAAAAGCAAAGCGGGCCATCTCCCTGGTTGGTCTGGCAGAGCAAGAGCAGCGATCTATCCACTCGTTAAGTGGTGGTATGAAACAGCGGGTTGGATTGGCCCGGGCTCTCGCCAATGACCCGGACATTCTGCTCATGGATGAACCCTTTTCCGCGCTGGATCCAATCGTGCGCAGCGATATGCAGACAGAATTGCTGAAAATCCAGAAATTGGTCAGGAAGACCATTGTCTTCATAACCCATGACATCAATGAGGCTTTCAAATTAGGTGACAAAATCGCGATCATGCGAAATGGTCGAATTGTGCAGCAAGGTTCGCCAGAAGAAATTCTATTTCACCCGGTTGACGAGTACGTCAGGAGTTTCATCAAAAGCATCGACAAGGGCAAAGCGCTAAGTGCCTGGCATATCTGGCAGAAACCTGAATCCTTCATGATTTTGAAAGAGCCATTTGCGGATCTGGAATTACAACAGATTTCCAGTTCTGGCTATCCATTCGCTTTTGTCCTGGACCATGAGGAGAGGCTGCAAAAAATCCTTCATGTCCAGCGAGACCCGGCATCCACAAAATTGACTGTTTCTGAGCTGCCGCTTGCGACAGTGACGCTGGAGACGACCCTGCAAGACATGCTGCCCTTGATTGAAAGCAGGGAATTCAACAATCCCATTGGCCTCACAGACTCTGAAGGGCGATTTGTGGGATACACAACAGGCCGGCTACTTTTATCTGCGTTAAAGTAATATCAAACCGATAGTGGAGGAAAAAATGAATTCTTATTTTGAACCCGGACGAAACATTCCTATCATGGCCACGTGCGATGTTCTGGTCGTTGGGAGTGGCCCTGCAGGCCTTTCAGCTGCGATCGCAGCAGCGCGCGAGGGAATGGCCACGATCCTTGTCGAAAGATATGGTTGCTTTGGTGGCGTGATCAGCCAAGTTGGTGTCGAAGGGTTTGCCTGGTATCGGCACGAACAGACGGTCGAAGCAGGGGGGCTGGCTTTTGAATATGAAAGCAGGGCCAAAGCATTAGGTGGTTCATCAGACGAGTGCCAGTCCAACAGCCAGGCCCTGGATGCAGAAATGTTCAAATATGTCGCTGACAAAATGGTTCTGGAGGCCGGTGTCCGGCCGATCTTGCATTGCTACGCTGTTGCAGCCATCTTGGATCATGATCAAATCACTGGCATCGTGACGGAAAGCAAATCCGGCCGGGCTGCGATTATGGCCAAGCGCATCATCGATTGTACAGGCGACGGGGATATTGCTGCCCTTGCAGGTGCTCCCTTCACCTTGGCCCCAAAAGACAAGTTGATGTCCGTGACGCAAATGTTTCACTGCCGTGGTGTGGATACAAACCAATTCAATGAATTTGTCAAAAATGATTTGCAGCCTACCTACAAAGACTGGGGCGGTTATTGGTCGATCAAGACTTCCGGCAAGGAAGATGATCTTTTCAGCCCCTATCTGGAGTCGCCTTTTGTTCAGGCAGTGTCCGAAGGCCTGGTGCCTGTAGATCCAAATGTTACGCTGGGAGGAACGTGGAGTAGTACATCGTCAGAGGGGGAAGTCACCCAGATGAATGTCGTCTTCATCGGCAACACTGACTGTACGGATGTCGAGGACCTGACAAGAGCAGAAATCATGGGAAGAGAGCATGTCCTGCGTGCCATCAAAGTCATGCAGCACAAAGTCCCCGGCTTTCAGAACGCTCGTTTGCGTAATTTTGGTATGACGATCGGGACGCGGGAATCAAGGAAAATTGAAGGCCAGTATTATTTGACAGAGCAAGATGTACTGAATCAATGCCGGTTTGAAGATTCCATTGGCATTTTTCCGGAGTTCATAGATGGCTGTGGCTATCTGATCATTCCCACAACAGGACGTTACATGCAGATTCCCTACCGGGCATTGGTGCCAAAGAAAATTGACAATTTACTGGTTGCAGGCAGATGCATTTCGGGAGACCGGATCGCCCACAGTGCTTTCAGGAACATGTCCTGTTGCGTTGTGACCGGACAAGGTGCTGGTGTGGCGGCAGCCGTTTCCATCAAGGAAAAGACAACAACTGCCCAGGTCGATATCGGCAAGGTCCAGTACACCTTGAAACGCCAGCAAGTCAGGGTGTTTTAATCCGTTGAATCTGTGCAAGGTTGTACTTCATGCATCTGGACCAGTGAATTTGAAATCGACTTTCAAATATAATAGAATGATTAAAAATTCAATGCATTCAGGAGCAAGTTGTGCGAGAAAAACTGACATCAACCAATCAGTCTATTGAAAAGGCGCTGAATCTGATCGAAATTCTTTCCAGGCAAAAGGGTTTCATGAGGTTACAGGATTTATCCACGGCTGCTGGCATGCCGGCAAGTACGATTCTTCGCTTGCTGAATACCCTGATCAAATTCAATTATGTCTATCAGGATCCGGATTCGCTGAAATACACCCTGACCTTGAAATTTGCCCAGATCGGCAGTCTGGTTCGTTCCCAGTTCAGCATCAGTGAGATCGCACGACCCTATTTGCAGGAATTGTCGGTTCAATGTGGGGAGGCCGTCTGCCTTGCTATTGAGCAAGACATGGAAGTCGTCTATATCGATGTGGTCGACGGCCCGGACAGCATGCTGAAAACCCTGCAACGCATTGGCAAACGGGCCCCCATGCACAGCACGGGCGTTGGTAAGCTGATGATGACCAACTATGACCAGACTCAATTGGATCTATACATTGACCGAACCCATCTGGCACCGTTGACAAAACATACGATTACGCATCGGGACCTGCTTCTGGATGAACTTTCAACAATCGATCGACAGAATTATTCATTGGATAATGAGGAATGCGAAATCGGTGCCCGGTGCATTGCCGCTCCGGTTCGAGATTATTCAGGACGAGTCATTGCCAGCATCAGTGTATCCGGGCCTTCCATCCGCATGACCATGGAAAAAATTGACCGAATCAAATCAGAAGTTGTATCGACAGCCCTTAAGATCTCTCATTTGTACGGGTATAACAACCACTCATAATTGAGGTATTAGTCAAGCGCATTGCCAAGCCTTTCCCAAAGCTTGTTCAAGTGCGCAACAGGAGAAGGATGTATATGAGCGAGACTTTTCAAAACATGATCGAATCAGATATCGTTGTTTTCGGAGCGGGACCTGCAGGCATTGCAGCTGCAGTTGCGGCAGCACGCGAAGGGCACCGTGTACACTTGGTGGAAATCCAGAATGAAATTGGTGGTGTAATGTCGTCATGCCCCGGGATGATGCTGGGTGGAGGCTATCCGTGCAAGCAATCGATTGGCGGATTTTTCGAAGAATTTGTTTCCCGGATGGAAAATCATCAGCCCCCCGTCGCTGAAAGAAGAAGTTGCGGTCTGGAAAACTTTGGTGATGAGGTTGTCTACTATCCTGAATATGCACTTTCAATCCTTTATTTCATGCTGGAAGAAGCTGGTGTCGAATTGCTGCTCAATCATACCGCTGTGGATGTCATCCTTCAGGAAAATTCCATTGTCGGTGTTGAGGCGGCCTGTTCAAAGGGGCTTGTCCTGATCAAGGCGCAGACCTATATCGATTGCACTGGAACTGGCGATATTGCTTTCAAAGCCGGCGTTCCTTGCCAGCTTGGCAATCAAGAAGGCAAAATGATGGGTGTTTCCCTGACCTTTTTCATGGAAAATGTTGATTGGCAAACAGTTTTTGCAAACTCTGAAGATCCATACTTCACAAAATACGCTAGACAGGGCATAGCGGAAAAGAAGATCCATGAATCACTTCAACAGATCTATTTTCTAAAAGGATTTCGTGAAGGCACAGTTCTTTTCAACACGGTCACCATTACGGGTGTTGATGGTACGGACAGCGTCAGTGTTGCCCGCGGTACTGCGATTGCCCGCAAGAGAGCGCTTGAACTGGCCAAGTTCTGCCAAGGGGCGATCCCGGGCTTCGAAAATAGCTATTTAACCCATATCGGACGAACGGTTGGCATCCGAGAAACTAGGAAATTCGAAGGTGTTTATAAACTGACGTATGATGATGTTTATCTCGCAACAAAATTTGAAGATGGAATAGTGGCTTGCGACAATCCACTGGACGAAGTGCCCAGAGATGATTCAGTCAAGCATTATTCACATGAATCAGCCTTGACAAAGGGCGAATACTACACCATCCCGCTTCGCTCCTTGATACCTGAAAAGATCAGAAATCTGCTTTTTGCCGGGAAAATCATGTCGGTGGATGACAAGGCATTTGCCTCGGTCCGAGGAATGCCCCAGTGCATGGCCATGGGCCAGGCGGCTGCCATCGGCGCTTCCTATTGCATCAAGTCATCTTCTGCCGTTCAGGACATTTCCCACTCATATGTCGTTGAGAAATTAGTCGCAAACCGTGTACGGGGAATCGGTGGCCACCCCCTGGTCAACACGTGAGGATTTGAAACATGAAAAAGGTATTGCTGGTTCCTGACTCATTCAAAGGAACGATGAGTTCGATCGAAATCTCACAGATCATGTCCAGGGGCATTCTTGAGCACTTCCCGTCGTGTGAGATTGTTCCCATTCCAGTTGCGGACGGTGGGGAAGGGACTGTCGATTGCTTTCTGACGGCTCTGGGTGGCAACAAAGTCGAGGTCCAGGTTGCAGGACCCTACATGGATCCGATGTGGTGTTCGTACGGGGTGCTGACTGATGGGACTGCCGTGATTGAGATGTCAGCCAGTGCAGGGCTGCCACTGGTTGACGGCAGACAAAATCCTGAGCATACGACCACCTATGGCGTGGGACAGATGATCCTGCATGCTGCCAAATCCGGACATGACAGGATTATTGTCGGCCTTGGCGGTTCATGTACGAACGATGGCGGTGCCGGGGCTGCAGCTGCCTGCGGCATCCAGTTCTTCAATGCTCAGGGAGAATCATTTATTCCTGTTGGCGGTACGCTGTCACAAGTCACAACTATTTCAACTACTGGTCTGGATGAACAAGTCAGAAAATCCACCATCATCACCATGTGCGACATTGACAACCCTTTGACCGGCCAGCAGGGTGCTGCTCATGTTTTTGCACCACAAAAAGGCGCAGACGAAGCGATGGTCCTACGCTTGGACCAGGGTCTGGCCAATCTGGCGGCGGTCATCAAATCCGACATCGGTGCCGATATTGTTCAGCTCCCCGGCTCAGGTGCCGCGGGCGGCATGGGTGGCGGCATGGTGGCATTTTTCCATAGCACGTTGCAAATGGGCATTCATGTGGTGCTCGATGTGGTTCATTTTGAAGACCTTCTCCCTAATTGCTCGTTGGTGATCACCGGTGAAGGGAAGATTGATGAGCAAAGCCTGAGAGGAAAGGTTGTCATTGGTGTGGCCCAAAGAACAGCCCCGTCAAAAGTTCCAGTCATTGCTGTCGTCGGCGATATTGGGGATCGTGCTGAGCGGGCCTATTCGATGGGGGTATCCGCGATTTTCAGCACCAATCGAGTCGCTGTTGATTTCAGGCAGGCCAAAGCTCACAGCAAGCAAGACCTGTCCCTGACGATGGACAACATCATGCGATTTATCAAGGTGGCGAAGGGCATCTGACTTGGACGGATATATCTTTGACATACAGATGAACGGGTTGATTTTCTGATCCAAATGAATTTGCCTTTTTACGTTAAACAAGGGAGGTGATGGCATAATTAACACGCCAGAGCTTGAGGCACGATAATCAATTAGTTCGGTTCGCAAGATAAATCTTGACAAAAGCGCACGGGTCAGGTAAATTTTTTATGAAACCGGTTTCAAATCTATTGGAATTATCCAGAGATATTTTTTTATCCTCTCTGAAACCGGTTTCATATATAGACGTTCATCCTGTCCGCCACTTGTTTCACGAGAGAGTTTCACCCATCCCTCAGGTCTGGCTCTGTTTCCCTGAACCAATCCAATTGACTCAAACAAAGACAAAAAAGGAGAGAGTCCCATGAAAAAACTGCTCGCAATCGTTCTCATGCTCACCCTCGTCATCGGTCTAGGCGCCTGCGCAGCCAGCCAGACTACCGCTGCACCGACCACTGCTGCTGCCACGACCGCTGCAGCAACCACCGCCCCTGCCACCAAGTCCTTCAAAATCGGCTTCTCTGTTTCGACCTTGAACAATCCGTTCTTTGTCACCATGACGGAAGCTGCGACTGCCAAGGCCCAGGCCCTGGGTGCCGAATTGCTGGTCGTTGATGCCAGTGATGACACCGCCAAGCAGGCATCGACGATCGAAAATTTCCTCGTCCAGGGTGTTGACCTGATCATCATCAACCCCGTCGACTCCAAGGCCGCCGCTGCATCGGTCAAGACCGCCAGCGATGCAGGCATCCCGGTCATTTCCGTTGACCGCAGCGTTGATGGTGCCACCGTGGTTTCCCACATTGCCTCCGACAATGTCCTCGGAGCCAAGCTGGCAGGCGAATACCTGATCAGCCTGGTTGGTGAAGGCGCCAAAGTCGCAGAACTGGAAGGTGTTCCCGGTGCTTCAGCGACCAATGACCGTGGTGCTGGTTTCCACCTGGCCGTCGACGGCAAGCTCGATGTCGCTGCCAAGCAGACTGCTAATTTCAACCGCGCTGAAGGCGTGACTGTCATGGAAAACATGCTCCAGGCTACCCCGGACCTCAAAGGCGTTTTCGCCCACAACGATGAAATGGCCCTCGGTGCTGTTGTTGCTGCCGAAAACCGCAAAACGGAAATGGTTGTGATCGGCTTTGATGCCACCGACGATGCCCTCAAAGCCGTTCAGGAAGGCAAGATGGCCGCAACCGTGGCCCAGCAGCCCGGACTCATGGGTGAGATGGCCGTCGAATATGCCATCAAGCACCTCTCTGGCGAAGCCATCGAAGCCAGCATTCCGGTTCCAGTTGAACTGGTGACAAAATAAGCAATTTTTCAAGTGATATTCCCCAAAAATCTTGTTCGAACTGACAGCCGATTATGGAAGGAAGGGCGTTCGACAATGGGTCGGACGCCCTTTTTCTCCTAACTGAAAGCTCGATGCTTCGGAGGTGCGCTTTGAGTAACAACACAGAATATATCTTGGAACTGGAAAATGTTTCCAAGTCTTTCCCGGGTGTTCAAGCCTTGAAGGACGTTTCACTGAAAGTCCGCAAGGGTACAGTCCACGCACTGATGGGAGAAAACGGCGCCGGCAAGTCGACGCTGATGAAAATCGTCGTCGGTGTCTATACCGCTGACCCCGGCGGTACCATCAAAATCGATGGGGAACCAGCCAATTACAAGAACATTGGTGCGTCGATCAAACATGGCGTCTCAATGATCTTCCAGGAATTGAACCCCATCCCCTACATGACCGTAGCCGAAAACATCTACCTGAATCGCGAACCCCGCAAAGGCCTTTTCGTCGATTTCAAGCAAATGATCACTGACACACAGGCTTTGTTCGATTCACTGGGTATTCATAATATTTCACCGACCGAAAAGGTTTACCAGCTGACGGTCGCGAAAAAGCAAATGGTGGAAATTGCCAAGGCGATTTCTTATAACTCCAAGCTGATCATCATGGACGAACCGACCTCCGCCATCACGGACAAGGAAGTCGACCACCTGTTCCAGATGGTCCGAACTCTGAAAAAAGAGAAGAACGTGGCCTTTATCTTCATCACGCATAAGATGGACGAAGTCTTCCAGATCACCGATGAAATCACCGTCCTGCGCGACGGCCAGTATGTCGGTACCGACCTGGCCGCCAATTCTTCGCGTGACAAGCTGATCGCCTGGATGGTCGGTCGTGAAATCACCCAGATGTTCCCGAAGGAAGAGGCCGAGATTGGTGAGGTCATCATGAGCTGTCGCGGCCTGACCCGCAATGGCGTCTTCAAGGATGTCAGCTTCGACCTTAAACGCGGTGAAATCCTGGGTTTTGCCGGCCTGATGGGTGCCGGACGCACCGAAGTCATGGAAGCCATTTTCGGCTATACCAAGCTGGACGCGGGTGAAATTTTCATCCATGGCAAAAAGGTCAACATCGCCATGCCGCGTGATGCCCTGAAATACCGCATGGCCCTGCTGACAGAAGACCGCAAAGGCACGGGCTGCTTCTTGCCGCTTTCGATCCGGGACAATATGACGGTGGCCAGCATCGGTGATTACACCAAGAGTGGATTCATCCGCAAAAAGGCCATGGAAAAGGTCTGTCTGGAACAGAAGGAGAAGCTGGCGATCAAGACGCCGAGTATGAACCAGCTGATCAAGAACCTCTCTGGTGGCAACCAGCAGAAGGTGCTCGTTGCCCGCTGGCTGATGACCAATCCGGAGATCCTGATTGTCGACGAGCCGACCCGCGGCATCGACGTCGGGGCCAAGGCTGAAATCCACCGCCTCTTGAGCATGATGGCCAAGGAAGGCCGTGCCATTATCATGATCTCGTCCGAATTGCCGGAAGTCATGGGCATGAGCGATCGCATCATGGTTATGCATGAAGGTAAAATCACTGGTGAGGTTTCCCGCAAGGATGCCAACCAGACACTGATCATGAAGTTCGCTACAAACACATATGTTTCTTGAGCGGCAACGCGCGAAGAATTAATGGAGGTCAACCACAATGGCTAAAAACGACTCGGCTGAAGCCGTCAAGAAAACCAGCAAAGAGGTCTGGTCCGATATTTTCAACAAATACGGTATCATTATCATCCTGTTCCTGATCGCAGCTTTGATGTCCGTTGCCACCGGCGGCACATTCCTGAAACCGATCAACCTGATGAACGTCATCCGTCAGATTTCCTTCATCGGCCTGATCGGCATCGGCGTCACCGTCATCATCATCACAACCGGTATCGACCTGTCATCCGGCTCCGTCCTCGCCCTGGCATCCGTCGTGGCGGCAACTTTTGCCCATCCGGTCAAGGATGCTGCTGGCCAGTATATTGATGCCATCGGCCAATATCCCCTCATTGTCCCGATTTTCCTTGGTCTGGCAGTCGGTGCCATCGCTGGTATCATCAATGGTCTGATCATTGCCTATTTTGAACTGCCCCCCTTCATCGTGACCCTTGGCATGATGACCGCTGCCCGCGGTGCTGCCTTCCTCGTCACAGGCGGCAAGCCAATCGGCAACTTCTCAGATGGCTTCAACTTCCTGGGTGCAGGGTTTTTCCTGGGTGTACCAATGCCGATCCTGCTCCTTCTGATCATGACCATATTCAGCTACATCATCCTCAACCGGACCAAGTTCGGCCGCCATATCTATGCCCTGGGTGGCAATGAACAAGCTGCCATCATCTCCGGCGTCAACGTCAAGCTGATCAAGATCGTTGTGTATGGCTATGCTTCGATGCTCTCTGGTCTTGCTGGCATTTCCCTGGCAGCCCGTATCGAATCCGGCCAGCCCAGCGCCGGCCTCGGCTTCGAACTCGATGCCATCGCTGCAGCCGTCATCGGTGGTACCAGCCAGAGTACGGGTGGTATCGGCACGGTGCAAGGCACCATCGTCGGCGCCCTGATCATCGGCGTCATCAACAACGGCATGACCCTGATGGGTGTCAACTCCTACTGGCAGCAGATCGTCAAAGCCATCATCATCGTTGGTGCCGTTCTGCTCGACAAGAGACGCCGCAAAAGCTGATCTTGTCAGAGGATATAAATTGTTTTCTGAGACAGACACATAACACACGATTATGGCAATACTGCCCACAGGATGATCGATTATCGATTGTGAAAGTCGCTTTGAGATTTAGATTGTGTGTTTCCGACAATATTTCCGGTAAACTAGCGGAGTAATCCCCTCGGTTTTCTTGAATTTTTTGATGAAATAGCCCTCGTCTGAGAATCCCAGGTTTTCGCTGATTTGTGCAATGGACTGTTCCGAATGTTCGAGCAGCTCTTTGGACCATGTGATTTTCAAGGCTGACAAATAGCTGGAATAACTTTGCCCTTGTTCGATCGAGAACACCTTGCTGAAATAACTGGGGCTGAGCCGGCAGATTTTTGCCATGTCCTTCAAGGACGGCATGGTGGACTTGTTGTTGTACAGGTACTCGATGGCTGGCTTGATCAGAGGATGAATGTGCTCGGCAATCTCTCCCTTGTTTTGGCTGATATAGGAATTCGAGATCAGTCCTTCCATTTCTTTCTTGATCTGTTTGAAATGATCGAGCTTGAATGTATCGTAATCGCCAGATTTATTCGGGAGATATTCGAAGCTGGTTTGCTTGTTGAGCATGCCAACCAGAAAATCTTTATCAATAGCTTCTTCAATGATGTAGTTGCAAATGTGATTCAGTGAATCTGCGATCAGCTGAATCTCGGTGTAGGACATCTCGGGCAGCAAATTGTAATCAGCCGAAAATTGTTCGGGCGAAACCGTCTGGGGAATGATGTGTTCCAGTTTCTGGCTGCTGGCTGCTGGCAACCTGACCTGGCCAGCCATCAAGGCGCCAATATAGTTCCCATAGACGGTAAATGGAATGGCGACATCGACGATGCCAAAGTGGCAGAGATAAATGAACGGTTCGTTCGATCGGACGGCCTCGAGGCCGGCTCTGGAATCGCATTTCTGGCAGAGCGTGTGCAATTCAGGATCACTTCTGACTTTGGTGCAAAATGAATTGCAGCAGCTGTGGGTCGTAATGGGAACCCCTTTGTAGTCAACCGTGATAATGGCCAATTTCGTTGCCTTGGACAGGCTGTCTTGAATCTGCTGCCATTTTTCCAAATTCAGGATTTTTTCGATGCTCAAAACCTTCATACGTAACACCTGGATTGTCGATTGTTGTCGCGGTGTGTTTAAACATTCGCGATGTACAACATGAAATCACCATTTTCCCGGATTGGATATCATTTTACCATACATTATTGCTTAATTGCGATTTTATTGTCTAATGTAACAAAAAATGCACAAGATATACTGGTTTTATAAAGAAATCTGACCGGATAGCGTTTGGATATTCAAAATGGAGGTGCTCGTTAACCATGAGAAAAGCATTTATCTCTCCCGCAAAGTACGTTCAAGGCGAAGACGAATTGATGAATCTTGGCTATTTCGTCAAGACGTTCGGCAGCTCAGCTTTGCTGATAGCCCATCGCGATGATGTCGCACGCATCCAGAACAAGCTAGCTGCGACGTCCGAGAAATTCGGGGTGACCTTCGTCGCTTGTGATTTTGTCGGTGAATGTTCCCGTCAGGAAGTCGTACGCCTGAAGCAGCTGTCGATCGAAAAGAAATGCGACTGCACGATCGGTCTGGGTGGCGGCAAAGCGATCGATACCGCTAAGTGCGTTGCCGAAGGCGATGCCCTGATCATCTGCCCGACGATTGCAGCGACTGACGCGCCGACGAGCCACTCCGCGGTTCTCTACACACCGGAGGGTGCCTTTGATGACTATGCCTATTTCAAGCAAAATCCCAGTGTTGTCCTGGTAGATACATCGGTTATAGCCAAGGCCCCGGTCCGCTTCCTGGTTTCCGGCATGGGTGATGCGCTCTCGACTTATTTTGAAGCTCGGGCCAATACCCAGTCCTATGCCAGCGTCAATGCAGGCTTGCCCTGCGGTGTCCGCGAAGGCCACACGGCTCCGGCCATGGGGACACAGGCAGCGTTTGCCCTGGCTACGCTGTGCTACCAGACCCTGCTGGCTGACGGACTGAAGGCCAAATTGTCCTGCCAGGCCAAGGTCGTCAGCCCGGCGCTGGAAAACATCATCGAAACCAATATTCTTTTGTCTGGTCTTGGCTTTGAAAGCGGCGGCCTGGCCGCGGCCCATGCCATCCACGACGGCCTGACCATCCTGGAAGGCACACACAAGTATTTCCATGGCGAGAAGGTGGCCTTTGGCACCCTGGCCCAACTCTGCCTCGAGAATGCACCGCTGGAAGAACTTGAAGAAGTGATCGACTTCTGCCTGTCCGTCGGCCTTCCGGTCTGCCTCGAGGATATCGGCGTTACCGAGCTGAGCGAAGAAGAGCTGATGGCTGTGGCCCGGAAGGCTTCGATTCCGGAAGAATCCGTCCATTCGATGCCGTTCCCGGTGTCAGCTGAGCAGGTGGCCGCAGCGATCCTGGCAGCTGATGCGATCGGCAAGCAGTTCAAGGCCGTGCGCCAGTAAGTTGCACAATGGAAGAAATTGAAACGATCGGGAGGCAATCATGAAAAAAATCATCAACCAGCCGGAATCCGTTGTCCTGGACATGCTCCACGGACTGGTCTATGCACATCCGGAACTGGCTCTGGACAGCAAATACAAGGTGATCACCCGCCGGAACAAGAATCCGGAGAAAGTGAACCTGATCAGCGGCGGTGGCAGCGGCCATGAACCGGCCCATGCCGGCTTTGTCGGCACGGGCATGCTCGATGCCGCGGTGTGCGGCGATGTTTTTGCCTCTCCGTCCCAGATCCAGATCTACCAGGCGATCAAGTCCTGTGCCAGCAGCAAAGGCGTGCTGCTGATCATCAAGAACTACAGCGGCGACATGATGAATTTCAAAAATGCAGCCTATCTGGCTTCGGAAGACGGTGTGGTGGTCGATTATGTCAAGGTCGACGATGACATCGCCGTCCAGGATAGCCTCTATACCGTGGGCCGCCGTGGCGTCGCCGGAACCGTGTTTGTCCACAAGATCGCCGGCGCAGCTGCAGAACGGGATATGGATCTGGCTGCAGTGAAAGCAGTGGCTGAAAAAGTGGTCCGCAATGTCCGGAGCCTGGGCTTTGCCTTTACCTCCTGCACCGTCCCTGCCAAGGGCACCCCAACCTTCACACTGGGTGCAGATGAAATGGAATATGGTGTTGGAATCCATGGCGAACCGGGGATCCAGCGTGAAAAAACACTCTCAGCTGACGACCTGGCCAGACGAATGACAGAAGCGCTGGTGCGCGACTTGCAGATTCAGGACCAGAAGGGTGCCGAGGTGGCGCTCCTGATGAATGGATTCGGTGCCACCCCATTGCAGGAACTCTATGTCCTGACCCAGTCGGTGGCGCGTGAACTCGAAGGTTTTGGCATCTCGGTCCCCAAGACCCTAGTCGGCAATTATATGACCAGCATTGACATGGCAGGTGCCTCCGTTTCGATCCTGCTGCTGGATGATGAGCTGAAACAGCTGTTGGCCGATACATGTGACACACCGGCTCTGAAACTCTCCGGACCGCTGGAATTGTGCCATTTCCAGGAACGCGTGCACGTTACGGGCAAGGGCTCTGCGGATCAGACGAGGGAACTGTCCGCTGCTGCAGGCGTCATCCAGAACAGCCAGCTCACCACAGAGAATGTGATCTTTGCGATTGAGCGGATGAGTGACTGCATCATCGATAACGAAGTGCCCTTCTGCGAGCTTGACTCCCACGCGGGCGACGGCGACTTCGGCATGAGCGTGGCCAAGGGATTCCGCCAGCTCCAACGGGAATGGAGCGATCTGCTGAGCAACCATAGCCAGTCGATCGGGGATTTCCTCGAGGCCTGTTCGCTGATCATCATGGAGCATTGTGGCGGTGCCTCGGGCCCGATCTGGGGCTCAGCCTTCCGGGCGGCGGGCAAATATGCCAGCACCCATACGAGCCTTTCCCTGGCTGAACTGGCCGCAATGATGCAGGCCGCTGTTGTGGGCATCCAGAAGACTGGCGAACGTTCCTTTGGCCGCGGCGCGGGCATCGGTGACAAGACCCTGATGGATGCGCTAATTCCCTGTGCCGACTCGCTGACGACCGATGCCGCAGCGGGCAGGTCCTTCCTCGAAGCGTTGCACAACGGTGCTGAGGCAGCCCGGACAGGCGCTGAATCCACCAAGGCAATTGTCGCACGGATGGGACGGGCCGGAACCGTCGGCGAACGCAGTCTCGGCTATCCAGATGCCGGCGCCCATGCCCTGGGCGTGATTTTCACAGCCATTGCCGACAGCTTCCAGTGAGCTCTGCACCAGACTTAAAATCAGAGTTGTCTCAGGAACGCTAAACCATACCATCAATTGAGATTCCATAAGCTAACTGGCCTTGTTAAAAGGGGTACAATCACCCTTTTCGACAAGGCCAGTTAGCTTATGGAATTGGACATAGACCTAGGCCCACTATTTCTAAGCCGTTGAGTCTAGGCAATGAACGTCATGAAGATTTATGCCACTTCGATTGTGAATGCCTGGCCGGGAAAGCCGTCTGATTCGACTTGGACGTTTATGACGCCAGGCTCACCAGAAGATTCAACGTAGAATCCAAACGACCCACCCTTGAGGGAGAATTGGCCCGGCCCTTGGATGCGTGCAGGCCCAGTTAGTGATACCTGGACAATAGTGTCTGCAAATGGCAGAACGTTCCCCTTCTGGTCGAGGACGCTGACCAGCACCCTCGTCACATCTTTACTACCCTGGTCGAGCTTGCGATCGTCTGGCTGCACCAATAGCTGTGCTGGCACTGGATTTTTGGCATACTGCTTCTCGATGACTTTCTGGTTATTGATGTAGCCGCTGATGATGCCATCTTCCCAGCACATGCCCCAGTCGCCAAGACTGTTTGGCGGGAAATCAGAAAAGTTGATCACGAAGGGTGGATAAGGGAGATCTTTGAATTCATCTGATTTCCTGGAGATGGTGAGGGGTGGATGCTCACCATATTGGATCGTCAAATAATCACAGTTGGACAGGACAATCAGCGGCAAAATTCCGCCAATGCTGCGTTCGCCTCGAGCCCAGAAAGTGACCGGCATCAGAACAGGCTCAATCTCAGGGCTGATTTGGGATTTGTAGACATAGGCTGCGAATTTTTTGATCCGGAACATATCCATGACGCCGTGGTGGCAAATCCGGTCGCCCGAGCCAAAATCCTTGTGTGTGTTGTAATCGAACAGACACCAGCCAATTGCACCGGATATCCAGGGATTGGCAAAGGCATCGCGCTGAACATTCAAATGGCAATTGACATGGCCCATCTGCCGTTCTTCACAATCTGTCTTCTTGGTGGGATACATGTGCCCGCCAAATTCAGTGATCAGATAGGGGACATCCACATCCAGGCCAGTGACTTGGCGAGGTTGGCGCAAAAAGGATGCGCCCTGATCCTCAGAAAAATCATTCATGGTGTAAACATCCTCGAGTAACTCGCTGTTTTCAATGCAGCGGGTGCCGCCGATCGCTCGTGACGGATCGAGTGTACGGGCGATGGAATTGGTCTGGGTGTAGAAATCGTGGTTGTCCGCAGATTCATTGATCCGGACTTGCCACATGATGATGGACGGATGATTCCAATCACGTTCAACCATTTCCCGGACATTTTCCTGGGCTACCTGCTGCCATTCCTCATTGCCGATGTGCTGCCAGCCGGGAATTTCTTCCAAGACCAGGAGACCGATTTCATCACAGCGGTTGAGGAAATGAATGGATTGAGGGTAATGGGACGTACGTACGAGGTTCACGTGAAGATCGAACTTGAGGATGTCGGCATCCTTGCACTGGGCTCTTTTGGGCATCGCATATCCCACGTACGGCCAGGATTGGTGTCGATTGAGTCCAACCAGCTGGGTTCTCTGACCATTCAGAAAAAAACCTTCCGGGCGGAATTCGGCTGACCTGAAGCCGATGCGCGTGGTAAACAGATCTGCTCTGTTGCCTGCGCGCAGCGTCAGCTGAGCGGTGTAAAGGGCTGGATTTTCAAGTGTCCAGAGCTGGATGGGGCCGCCGTTGCCATGTGGTTCGATTGCTTCGAATAGCATGATGACGTGAGACTGGCCACTGGGACAGACAAGTGCTCGCTCGGCTTGATAAACCGTATTCCCTGCTTCGTCCAGCAGTCGCATTTCAAGAGCGGCCTGGATCGTGATCGAACGATCGGTATTATCAACCCAGAAATCCACTTTCAGGCCTTTTTGCTTTTCCAGAACATGGATCGGTTCGATTCTGGCATTCTTGATATGGACGGGCTCGTAAATATCCAGATAGACTTCCCGGTAGATACCACCGTAGGTCAGATAGTCAATTTGTCCGCCGAACGGGGGGATGTCGTTTCGTTCTGTGGAATCAACCACGACCGTGATTTCGTTCTTTCCGTCCGGGATCAGGAGATTTGCGACTGAAAATGAGAATGGGGTGTAACCGCCTTTGTGCTCACCGAGACGCTTTCCGTTCAAATACACTTGGGCGTAGGTCATGACACCTTCAAACCGAAGCCATGCAACCTGACCTTTTTCCAGTCGGGGTGTCTGGAATTCATGCTTGTAGCAGGATATGAATTGAAAGGTCGTCTCATCCAAATATTGGTAGGGTAACTCAAGATTTGCATGGGGAAGGTTGATCTTGGAAAACCCTTCCAAGCTATGGGTTGCTTCCATTCCTGGTGTGTAGCAATCCCGATAATACCAGTCGTTGACCAATTCGAGTCGTTGTATCATTTATATCACCCATGTGCTTTCGTATTTTGTCAGTATCGCTTTCCAATTTCAGCCTGTACTATTTGACGGATCCGAGCATGCCCTCAACAAATTGCTTTTGCATCGTAAAGAACAGGATCAGGGTTGGAATGGTTGCGATGATGATCATCGTCATGATCACGCCAAAGTCCGGTGTATAGGACGATGCAAGAGATGAAATAACCAGGGTGATCGTCTTTTTGTCATTGGATTGCAGAACGATCAAAGGCCAGAGGAAACTGTTCCAGTAACTCATGAAAACAATAATGGCTGCTGCGGCATAGGTTGATTTCATGGAGGGGAAATAGATGTAGAAAAAAGACTGGAATTCTGTGAGTCCATCGACTCTGGCAGCCTGGATCAGTTCCTTGGCAAATGTTTTCGTGCTCTGCCTGAAGTAAAAGACAACGAAAACCGAGGCAACCGTTGGCAGGATGACCGCCGCATAAGAGTTCAACATTTTTGCTTTCGAGAACAACCGGAAGAGCGGGATCATCATGGCCGCAAAAGGAACCATCATGGTCAGCAGCATCAGGTTGTAGAATTTTTCACGAATTTTCGACCGGTACATTTCAAAACCATACCCTGCGAGGGAAGCAAACAGCAGAGTGAACAGAGTGCCTACAACCGTAATGATCAATGAATTGGACAGGACCCTTGGCAGGTCGACCAGCTCATTCAGTTTGCCTAGGTTCTTGAAGAGTTCTGAACCGATCGCCATTTTCCCCATGGTGATGTCCCGGGATGAACTTGTTGCCCCCAGTACCATCCAGATGAATGGGAAAATGCTGAACAAAGAAATGATGGACAGGATGATGTACTTGAGTGAGGATGATAGGCCAGCCATCAATTTTGGATGATTGGATTCTACGGACTGTCCGTTGAGGTTTTTCTGCTTAGTCATTTTTATCACCTGCCACTTTGTTTTGCATAATGGCCAAAATAGCTACGAAGAAGACGATGACATAGGAAATCGTGGCTGCATAACCGAAATTGGGTGTGAATCTGAAGAGGATGTTGTAGATGTAATGCGAGAGCGTAAGGGTGGCATTGGCAGGGCCGCCGTTGGTGATGTTGACGGATTCGTCAAAGAGCTGCAAGGTGCCAATGGTGGACATGACTGAGGTGAAGAGGATGACCGGCTTGAGGAGCGGTACAATGATGCTGGTAAACTGCCGGAATCGCGAAGCACCATCGATACGGGCTGCCTCATAGATCGATGGGTCGATGTTCTGCAGGGCCGAAAGGTAAAAAATCATGTTGTATCCTGTCCAGCGCCAAGTCAAAGCGATGATGATCAGGATTTTGGCCCAGAAAGGATCCAGGATCCACGGAATCGGGGTCGAAATCATGTGGAGATTGATCAGGATCTTGTTGATGAGTCCTTCTGTCGAGAACATGCTCTTGAACAAGACTGAATAGGCAACCAGCGACGTGACACAGGGCAGGAAGATCGCGGTGCGGAAAAAGCCTTTGAACTTGAGTTTCGGATCGTTCAGGAGGGTGGCGATCGCCAGTGCCAGAACAATCATCACGGGAACTTGGAAAATGAAATAGGTGAAGGTGTTGATCAGGGCTTGGACAAAGACTTTGTCTTTCGCCAGCCGGAATAAATTGCCTAAGCCATTGAAATGGTAAACGGCGCCTTTGCCGGTCTGAAACGATAATAGAAATGAGCTGACGACTGGATAAACATTGAAGATGCCTACCAGGATCAGAACGACAGAGATGAAGAGCCAGCCGTCACGATTTTGACTACTTTCGACCCCTCGAGTTCTATTTGCTTTCATACGTGAATTCCTTTCCTTTGCTGCCGATGAACTTGGGTAGACTCTCCTGTCTAAAAGGAGCGAGAGCCTGGAAAGACTCTCGCTCCATGTCGTGCTCAGAATGAAAATACCGAGAGGCTATTTGCTTGAATCAGCCTGATGGATTTACTGGATCGATGTTTCCAGCTGGGACTGAGCTTCTTTGAGCGCTTCGCCCACATCCTTGCCTTCGTAAACGGCTGGCAAGATGGCAGCGACAGCAGCATCAGCTTCATAAGTATAGGAACCGAAATCGATGCTGGGGATTTCATTCATGTACTTGGAGAATTCTTCAAAAACTTTCTGATTGCCAAAGAAGGGATCTTCCGTTGCATAGGCGGGACCGGACTGTGAAGGGATGAAGGAACCGACGGCACCCTGGTCGACCAGGATCTTCTGGTAGAAATCGATGTCTTTGGCATAGGTCTGGCTCAGGAAATCAATGGCGGTGTCTTTGGCCTTTGAAGCATCCAGGACGTACCAGCTGGAACCACCCAGATTGGAGGCGTTGACCGCACCAGGCATATCAAGACGCGGGATTGGGGCGAGGGCCCAGTTGCCAGACTGGTCTGGAGCTGCTTTGACAGAACCGGTGATCCAGACGCCCGTGCTGATGGAAGCAGCGCTGCCGCTGTTGATGGCGCCTACCCATTCGGCCCAGCCGGATGTCTTCATGGTCGCAGGAGAATTAATCAGCTTGGCATAGGTTTCGACGGCTTTCTGCATGGCGGCATTGCCATCCAGATAGGGGTTGCCATCTGTGTCAAAATACCAGGCACCGGCAGATTGCAGCATGACACGGACCAAGCCACCATCCGTGGGATCATAGGCACACATGGCAACGCCAGTTTTGGCTTTGACTTGTTCGCCTATTTCGATGAAACGGTCCCAAGTGATGTTTTCCAGATCTTTGGCGGTGAAGCCTGCTTGCTCCAGGATGTCTTTGCGGTAGTAAGTGCCGGCAACACCTGAATCAAAAGGTACGCCATATGTTTTTCCGTTATAAGATAGGGCTTTGACCTTGTAAGGAGCAAAATCATTGAAGTTCAGCTTGTCGGTCAAATCAGCAAAGCTGTCAGGATAAGCTGCGAGATATTTCTGGGCGTTGTAGTCTTCGATCAGGACGATGTCAGGCAAGCCCTCGCTCGTACCGGAGGAGAGGTTGATCAGCAATTTTTGCTCGACGTCTGCCTTGGCCATATCGACGACTTCGATCGAGACGTTCGGATTGATGGAGGTGTATCTAGACTTGGCTTCATTCATGATTGCAATGTTGAAGTTTGGATCCCAAGCCCAAATGGTCAATTTTTCGCCAGCGGCGGATGCAGTGGTTCCTGCCGTTGTTTCGGCGTTCGATGCAGCAGCAGTTGTGGTTGCCGAACTGCCACCACATGCAGCCAGAGACAAGACCAGGACGAGCGCGACGACGAGTGTCAAGATTCTCTTCATTGATTTTCCTCCTAAAATATTGGTGAATACCGGGGCGGGTTGTAGCTAAATCATACAATGACAAAGAAACCTCGTCAATATATTTTTACCAATATTTTAGGAAAATTTTACTGATCTATTTTTTACTGCGATTCGTCCTGGGATCCTTTGATTTGAGTTTCCTTGATCCGGCAACTGTCTCGAATGATCAACTGGCTGGGCAAGGTGACTTTTTTAGGAATGGTTCTCTGTTCGAATCGTTCTCTCAGCAAATCGACTGCGGTTTCGCCCATGTACTCTGATTGAAACTTGACTGTTGTCAAAGGTGGGAATGTATACCTGGAAATCGGAATATCATTCATACCAATAATTGAAATGTCTTCCGGGATCTTCAGACCAGAATCATGGATGGCTTTCATAATGCCGATGGCCTCCGAGTCATTTCCGGCGACGATCAGTTCAGGCATGTTGTCCTTGGCAAATGCTTCCATGAAAAGGTGGTAGCCCCCGCGGCTCTGCGAATAGGCTGCATCCAGGTAAACATAGTCTTGGCTAAAGAGGTTCTTTTCGGTCAAAAACTCCACAAAAGCGGTGTATCGCTTTTCCCCCAGATAGGTGCGATAGTCTGAATATTTCTCGTGCCAGCCAAAAAAACCGATTTTGCTGAATCCCTGCTGAAGAGCAAATGTCAGGACTTTTTTCATTGCAATGTCGACATCTACAACGACACTGTCAATTTCTTCCTCGAAAGGAGAGGAATCCACTGCGACGACATGTTTGCAGTTCGATTTGAACAGCCTGGCATCTTCCGTGCTGAATTTACCGATGGCGATGAGACCATCGATTTGCTTGAATTGGTTAAGAGGGTAACCGTCTTCTGATTTAAACAGTTTAACCAATTCGTAGTTCAGTTCCTGGCATTTTCTTTCAATACCAATCCGGATGGAGAGATAGTATGGATCGGCCAGTTCTTCCTCTACGGAAATAAAATGGATGATTCCGATCCGGAATGCCGGTGTTCTGGCCTTTTTGGAACTTGCAGATTTTTTCTTGTTCCTGGGGGTCATGTATTCAAGTTCTTCAGCCACCTCGAAAATCAGTTTTCGCTTTTCAGGTGTTACAGTCAAAGTCTCATCATAATTGAGCACTCTTGATACAGTCGCCACTGATACGCCAACTTTATCTGCTATCTCTTTCAGTGTCGCCATATTTGCACATCCTTTCACAGGTAAAAATATACTTCAATTCTATCGGACTCGCCTGTGATTACAAGTCAGTGAACGATAAAATCCCGACTATTGGTGTTGTTATATGGGGTACAATCCATCCGGATAAACGAAAAAACGATGAAAAGGGCTGGCAAATTGGTTGAATGAGGAAATATGATAGTAAAAATTTACCCAAATGATTATCTCGTGTTTATAGGCGGCCATGAAGTCGCCTTTGCCAGGAGGTGTTTGTCGTCGCTAGTGCACAGGATGATGCCGGGAAAACTGCACGGAGCGACTCGTTCGAGTTCGAATTCTGCAGGATCGCTGAGCCGTTTTGCGGAGAATAAAAGGGCCATTTTCTTTTCTGCCCAGCAAGTCAATGATCATTTGGCGCTGGAGCAATTCAGTGCCAAGGTGCTGGATTTTTTCGAGGAAAAAATGATCCGCCGTTTCGATGATTGGGTAATGGCGTTTGACTTTATTGGCCAGAAAGCGGCGAATGACCGGTTCATTTTGATTATCGACGAGTTTCCTTATTTAGCCAACGCCAATCCAGCTGCTGGCTTTCAATTACCGAGACGCTGCGCTGTTCTACCCCGGTTTAACCAGACAGGATCAGATGCGTGCGTATGCCATTTGGGGTGGTGTCCCCAATTACATCCATCTGATTGATGATCAGATGTCATTATCGGAAAATATGTCTGCGACGATCCTGCAACCCGATGCCTATTTGGCCGAGGAGCCCGTTTTGCTTTTAAAGCAGGAGTTTCGCGAGCCTGCCCTCTACAACTCGATCTTGCAGGCGATCGCGAGCGGCGCATCACGCATCAATGAAATCGCCACACGTGTGGGCGAGGATACCAGCAAATGCCTGAAGTATATCCAGCACCTGATTTCGATTGGCCTGATAGCCAGGGAAATCCCCTTTCTCGAACCGGAATCCAGCCGGCGATCTATTTACCGGATCATCGACCCATTCTTTCGTTTTTGGTACCGCTTTGTTTTCTCCAATCGGGACCTGATTGACCGGGGCATGGGAGATGTTCTTCTACATGAGAAAATCCTGCCAGGCTTGGATACCTTTGTGGGGACTGAATTTGAAAAAATCTGCCTCGACTACTTGTGGGAGCAAAATCGTCAAGGCCAGTTGCCATTCCTGTTTTCAAAAATCGGCCGATGGTGGGGCAACGACTCACAGTACAGGACCGAAGCGGAAATCGATCTCGTCGCTGTCGGCCAGGATGCTGCTTTGTTCTGTGAATGTAAATGGCGCAATGAACCATGCAACTCCGCTGTACTGAGTATTTTGGAACATCGCGCGACTTTGCTGAAGCCTTTCCCGAAGAACCACTTCGTCCTGTTTTCCAAAGCCGGATTCACTCCGGAGCTAATCCAAAAGGCCCAGATGAGGGAAGATGTGCGGTTGATCTCTATCGAAGCGATGTAAGGATTCTGTGGGCTGTCTCGACTAAAGTCCTGTTTGAAGACTGCTGCCTTACTTACCAGATAGCTTAGGGAAATGAAAATTGACTCGTGCTGCGGGAACTTTCTTGCCGCTTTCTCTGTCATACTGGGTAACGATTCCATTCAGGAAATTTTGTGACCGAAGAGGACTGACAGATGAGACAAGAAAAACTCGCACCCAAACTCATTGCCCCGTTCGTATGGCTGCCGGACAAGCATCCGCTGCAACGCCTGACTGCCGTTTGCTGTATATTCATCTTGCTGATCGGCCTGCTTGGCGGCTGCACTGCGAAAACGCCTGGGACGACCGCATCGTCCGTGGCTGAAACGAGTTCTGGGACGTCAACAACGACTGCAGCGGAGATCAATCCGACAATAGCGGCCGAAACGGCTGGCGGCCTGTATCCGGCGTATGTCCGGGCAAATGGTGCCAAACTGTGGGGTTACATCGATGCAGCTGGCGAATTCGCCCTGGCTCCTGCGTTTGGTATGGCTGATGATTTCCAGACGAATGGCCTGGCCAAGGTCCAGTTGGATGGACACATGGGGCTGATCGACCGGCAAGGCCAGTGGGTGGTAGAACCCACTTTTGATAACATCACGGATTTTTCTGAAGGAATTGCCACAGCCTATGTCTGGGACAATGCGACTGACAGCAGTCTGCTGGATGATACGGGCAAGGTCATTGCGCAGGTCAAGGGATCGGTCAGCGCCTTTAAGAATGGCCAGGCGCTGGTCTATGCAGCGGATGGCAGCCAGTACTACATCAATACCAAGGGCGAAAAGGTGGCTGATTACCAGTCCCCAGCGACCGAACCAGGCAACACGCTTCTGTACGACCAGGAATTCGCTGATGGATTGGCCATTGTCGGCAAATCAGTCGATTACAAAGATGTCTATGGTCTGTTTGCCGCAGATGGCCAGGCGATCTTGCCACAGGAATACGCTGGTATTGAGCGCCTGGGTGACAAGCTTTTCGCGGCAGCCAAGGAGACTGCGGACATTTTCTGGTACCGCGACCTGCCCAAGGCCTTGTTTGACCAGAACGGGAAGCGGCTGAGTGATTTTGTCTATTATGATTTGACCGCAATCGGTGATGGGTTGATCTCAGTCTCGGATTTGCACGACACGTATTTGCTCGATGAGGCAGGCAAGAGTGTCGCTTCGCTGGGTAAACTTCCTGGCAACGGGATGATAGAGCTGGACCAGGGACTTTTCAAGGCGACCATTGATCAGCAGCTCTCGTATTACACGCTGGCTGGGCAGCTGGTCTGGCAGGAAGATCCGGTGGACCAGCTGGCCAATGGCTGGCAGGTGACCCGGCAAAAGCTGAGTCCGGACCGGTTTACCGTGATCTATTATCCTGAAATTGCCGGACTGAGCGATCCGGCCGTGCAGACGACGATCAATGCTGGGCTGAAAGCGGCTTTCGACAGTGATGCCGCATCTGTCAATTTTGACGGCTCGCAGGCTGCCCCAGGCACGGTTTATTATTCGGCTGAGTTCAGCGCTGAGGCAGCCGGGGCCCTGCTGGTCGTCCAGCAGACTGGCTATCTGTACCCGATCGGGGCCGCCCACGGAATGCCGACACAAACTTACATCCACAGTGACAGCCGGACCGGGCAAGTGTATGCTCTGAAGGACCTGTTCCGAGCGGGCGAGGATTACAAAACCCAGCTTAAACGCAAGATCAGCCAGCAGATCCAGACGCAGGAAGCCGCAGGCAGCATGATGTTCGATACCAAAAACCCGCCGTTGAACGAGAAGGACTTCAGATTCACGGCAGATCATCTGGAATTGTATTTCGATCCTTATGAAATCGCCGCCTATGCCGCCGGCTTCCCGACCTTCTCGATTCCCTACACAGAAATCCAGGACCTGATCGACCCGGAAAGCTTACTCTGGCAAGCGATTCAAGGCAGTTGAACAAAAAAGGGACGGGGTCTCGATATCGAAATCCGATATCGAGACCCCGTCCCTTTTTTGTGCCATAATGGAAACGGGTGATGAAAAATGGCTGTGCAACAAGCGCCTTACCAACTTTTGGAACGAGACGGATCGTTTGAAGTCCGCTCCTATGAGCGCCTGATTCTGGCGGTCAGCCCGGAGAGTGATTTAAGTGGCTCTTCTGGATTTGGCCGTCTGTTCAATTTTATCAGCGGGCAAAATCGCGACCGCAAGAAAATCGCCATGACGGCGCCCGTGCTGAATGATTTGGACCAGGCGCAGATGACGATCGCCTTTGTCATGCCAGACGAGTATCGGGCTGGGACGGTCCCTCAGCCCGAAGACCCCTCGGTCCGGATCCGTGAAGTGCCAGCCCGGAGGGTAGCGGCGGTCGTTTTCAAGGGCAATCCCGCGCCACGGATGATCGCCCGACAGCGGGCTGCCCTGATCGAATGGCTGGAACGACGCCATCTAGAGACAATCGGCCCGATCGAACTGGCGCGCTACAATCCGCCATTCATCCCGGGCGTTTTCAAACGCAATGAACTGTGGGTCGAATTGAAGCCACTTTCGCAATAGATCAGTTCACTAGGATCAGGATCCAGAAGAAGAGCCGCTCTGAACTAGATCGACGCTGGTTTGCTGCGTGTCCTTGCGTCACATTCAGCGAAAATCATCATTCACATTTCTTTGATTTGGATCGGCGCACCAGTGATAAACCGCCAAAGCCGCTGATGATCGCCATGTAGAAGCCAAGATCATACCACCAGCCTGTGTTGTTAGTTTCATAGACACGCAAGCTTTTGTTGAAAATGCCACCGATCAGGGAAATGGGGGCGATCCAGCCGTGCCAGACTCCCCAGAAGAATCCAGCGGGCTTATCTTGGGTGGCCTTGCCATCGCCTGGAATGCAGGCGGTTAATACCAGGGTGGCGAGGAGGATGAACAGGACCAGGAGCAGGATTTTGCCGCGTTGGTAATTGTTCGAAACGGTGAGGAGCTTTTTCTGTGACATGAATCAGACACCTTCTTTCGCTTTTAAGCGATGACTCACCAGAGCCCCGGGATCAGGCGGTAGCGGACTTTTTCCCGGTACGCTTCGTAGCCGGGCAGTTCTTTGAGCAGGAGTTTCTCCTCGTTTCGGATCCGGATGACGAGGATGACCGGCAGCAGCAGGATCGGGATCAGGGTGTAAAAGGAGCCCAGAACGAAGGGGGAGGCCAGGTAGATCAGCATGGCTGCGGTATACATGGGGTGGCGAATGATCCCGTACAGCCCGGTGTCGATCAGCTTTTGGCCTTCCTGGATCTCGATGATGCGCGAGGCATAGGAATTTTCGCGCATGACTTCGACGAACATCGCATAGCCGAGGATCATGATGACTTCGGCCAGGATGACGAGCCAGAGCGGTACCTGCGACCAGCCGAAACGGTAGTCGAACCCTGGCAACGTATAGGCGAGCAGGAAGAAGACCGCAGTGAATTTCATCAGGCTATTCTGCTGTTTTTGCCGTTCTTTCAGCTGCAGACGCTTGCGCAGGAGCTCGGGATCTTTCTTGATCAGGTAGACCATGGTGACAGACATCAGCGCATAGAGCGTGATCAAAAAAAGCCAGCCATTGGGAAAACGCAGGGTCCCGGCGGGCAGAAAAATCAGCACGCCGAGAATAAGTACCGAGAGCAGGGCTTTGATCACGGCCTGGATCAGGATCGGGCGCACAGACATGGCTCGAGTTCACCCACTTTCGCTGATAAATACCTGAAAACGGCTCGTATAAGTTGATTATAGACCTTTTTGCCCAAAAAGAGACCGGGTCTCTATGCTGCAGGATGTTGCCATGATGATAGAATAATAGCTAGATCGCTTCGCTAATGTCATTTTGAATGCTCATCTTTGTAACTTAATGTGTTTTCTCCGGATTTGCAAAATGATTCAGGAGGATGATCATGAAAAAATCAATCGTCCGCATCGCTGCTCTCTTGCTTGTGTTGCTCATGATTTCTTATCTGGCTGGCTGCGGCCGGGACCAGTCAACTAGCCCGGAGAATTCAATTTCCGAATCTGTCCAGCCTGGTCAGACGAAGCGTTCGCAAGATCGTGATTCAGATGCTGGAGAAGCAGGTGGAAAGCGCTATACGATCGGCCAGCAGTTCACCGTCAACACCCTGAACTTCACGGTTGAAAAAGTTGAATGGATGTCGAATATCCGGAATACACTGGGCGGGGCTTCTTATAAGCCAGAAAATGGCCGTTTTCTTGTAGTCTACTACCGGTTCAGAGGCCGGGCGGATAATGAACAGGCAGGATATGACACGGCGGCGATCAAGGTTATGGACAGAGCGGGTCAATACTACGATGACCTTAACGGCCAAGATGCCCTGATGGATCTTTCCAGGCAGAAGTCGCTGGAAATGCTGGGATTCGCATTCGTCAACGATCCTGAAGAAAAATCGTTCATCGATGTTTACGATGTCCCTGCAGATGCCCAGAAGCTGGTCTGGCTGAGAACTGTGTCAGTCAGTCCGCTCAAACTCGAAGTTCTGGCTGAATTAGACATTACGGAAGCCAGGGATGCGACCGAATCCATTCAAACAGGATCGGCCAGGAACTGGTTTGATGCGGCGATGGCTGAAGCACAAGACTGGCAAGCGGATGCCAGGCTGTTTGAATTACATGCAGAAAATGCTGCCACAGGATTGAGACAAATCACTGACGAGGACGAACTTGCCAAGGCCATGCAGGAATTGCCAATGGATGGGACAGCTGAAACATGGGAATATTACTTCATATCGGAAAACAGCGATGTATCCTATGAGGTGGTCATAACCCAGGGCGAAATCATTCAAAGCAAAGAAGCGTCCCTTTTCATGACTCGTGAATATGAGGATCTGATAAGCCCTGAAAAGTGGCAGTTCGACAGTGATAAAGCATTAGAACTAGCCAGAAAACAAGTCAAGCTCGATCTTGGCTCTGGAGCCTTAGTCAGTTTTGATTTGTATAATGGTGGTCATCGCATCAGCGTTAATGGCCAGTATCAGACCGTGCCCATGTTGTGCTGGGAAATCAAGTTCCGAACCGCTAACGGAGAAAGGGAAGAGGTTGAAATCGATGCCACTTCTGGAGATATCCTGAAATAACTTCATGATCAGCTGGAATCGTACATTGACAGGAAATTGTCTTGTCCGGGAGGTTGGCTCATATGACACGAGGCTATTCAACATTTCTCGCTTGGCTCCTCACCTTTGCCGTTTCGCTCTCGATTGTCCTGTTTCCTCTGCCGTTTGGTCGGGCTGCTGCGCTGGTCAGTGCAGCGAGCAGAGAAGGCCTGACCACCATTCAATGGGATGAAGCGGTCAGACCGGATAAAACTTGGACCCTGACCTTTACATCGCCAGTTGATATCCAGACAATCATGCCAGGTCGGTTTGTGCTCAGCGACAGTTCCGGACAGATTATTCCAATCCATTTGATTACGGCGCTGGATGGCATGTCTGTCCGCATCCAGCCAGACGAAAATCTGACAGCCGGTGATTACACGCTGAAAACACTCGAGGGGATCAATGATCTTGAAGGCCGCGAGGTGCCAGACCAGGTTGAGATTGCATTTTCGGTTTCGGGCGAGCCGCTGCCGGACGGGATTGAGATCATTCCCCAGCACATTTCCCTCCAGCCTGGACAGACTACCCAATTTGCAGCCAGTCTGATTGGCTCAAATTCAGCTGCCGCCATCAGTTGGTCAGCGGCAGCACCCGGTAGCGAACTAACCAGGCAGCTTGCGGATTATCTGCCGAGCACTGGGACCGGGGCTGAATTCATTGGCAGCGTGTCCGGTTCAGGCGCTTACCAGGCGCCAATGCGGCCAGGTATTTACTATGTCCAGGCCAGGTGCGATGAATTCCCTGAGCTGTATGCGACTGCAGTTGTTACGGTTGAAAACCCGCCACCGGCTGAAATCGATTTCGAGCTGGACGAATCCAGCTTTGCAGGCATGGTCCAGTCCACCTTGCCTGGCAGCACGCTGGTGCTCAAGACCCGGGTATACAACCGTTCAGGTGATGCCTTGCACCCTGGCGGCAGCATTGTTCGGTTCTTGATCAATGACCGGGTGATCGACGAAGTGCCTTTCTATATCGCTGCTGACCAGCCATATGAAGATGTGCGGGCTTACTACTATATGCCAGTTGGCGAATACACAGACATGATCCGGGGTGAATCAGTTCCCGCTGTGGTCAAGGCAATTATCGATCCCTACGATCAGATCCCTGAAACCAGCGAGACCAACAACATGGCAGAGCACACCTTGTCTGTGCGTTACAAGGCATTTAGCAACCCGCGCGAGGATGGCCCGGCCTTTTCGATCGATGCCACGGGCCTGAATGCCTGGAGCATCAAGGATGATGCGGAAAGCGACCGGGTCCAGGCGGCCCAGCCTGGCCAGCGGTTGCGCCTGAAAGCCACCATCAACTACACCCCGACTGATCCACGACAGGATATCAACATCCAGTTTCTGGTCAATGGTGTTGTCACTCTGGACAGTACCCGGCAGATCTATAGCAGGACAGGGGGATCCTTTACGGTTGATTGTGACTACCAGGTTCCATTCAACCGGTCTGACCCGGTCGATTTCAGGGTTTTGCTCAGTAATGGGCAGACTGCTGGCATCCGGATTCCTGTCATGCCGCTAGACCTTGCGGTACGGCCGGGCGATCTCTACTGGTCCGGTGATGTGGTGGCTTCTCCGGGCGAACGGATTTTTGTGCATGCGATTTTGAAAAACATGGCCTCGATTTCTTTTGCCAATGAAAATCAACGGATTGCCTGGCGAGCCATGATCGACGGCGAGGCATTTGCTGAGGGCGATTTTGTCAACAAATTCAACACCCTCAATGTGGCATTGCCAGTGATCGATGTTCCCCTGGAGCAAACTGAACCGATCCAGTTGACCGTGATCACGGATGTTTACGACCAGATCAGTGAATCTGATGAAACCAACAATTTTGCCACGATTGAAATACCAATACAAAATACCGGGCTTGCATCCCCCAACTTCTCGGTTGGGCCTTATGACTTGGCTGCCATCGCCACACCAGTCCTGCCAGGTGCCCATATCGAACTGCAGGCATCCATCCACAACCAGGGGGCAACCTTCCCAGCGATTGGCGCGTCCCCTGAGGTCGCATTCCTGATTGATGGCCAGGAGGTTGGACGTGTTGCAGTCCACCGTGATCGTCTGCAGCCCATGCAATGTGAGCTGGTGTCCTTCAACTGGACTGCGCCTCTGGATTTGAATGGACAGCCGGTTTTTTCGATCGTGATCGACCCGGATGGATTGATCTCAGAAACGAATGAAAATGACAACACGGCTGAACTGATCCTGGATGTTGCACAGCCAGATCTGGATGTGACGGACAATCCGCTCTCCTGGCAGCCTGGACCACCAGTCACCGGGCAACCTGTCACGCTCGAGGCAATTGTCAAAAACAGTGGCATGGCCCCTGCCATACAGAGTGTCCTGCGTTTTTTTGCCGACGGCCAGGCCATCGGTGAAGCGACGGTTGAACGAATTAATGGCTCGAGTGCAACCGCGGCCTTGGTCACCTGGCAGATTCCAGCCGTGCCAGAAATCGAATTGCCCTACCAAAATCTCGAAGGTGTCTCGGGGCACATGGAGGAACCAGGTGACGTCACGAAGGATTTCCTGATTCAGGTCATAGCAGATCCCGACGAAAGCATCTCCGAGGTTCTCGAAACAAACAACTCTTCGAGCGAAATTACAATGACCGCGACGGTTCCGACCTTGACCAAGTTTGTCTATTTCCACCTCGTGGATGTTCTGGGAGATGTCAGTTCTGCAACGGTTGAGTTTACGGCGGAAAATGGCTCGATTGCCACTGTAGAAACCGATGATGCTGGCTGGTGCTGTTTTACCGGCGTTCCCCTGGGTGCCTTTACCTACAGGATCGCCAAGGACGGTTATTTCCAGTTGACCGGCCAGGGCATGACCCAGGACAATGTTGCTGTCTTGTACAAGAATCTCACGCTTGACCGGAAAAGTGATTTCGCCAGTCTAGGAGGACCTGACCGGGATGGTGACCTGATTCCAGACGATAATGAAACCAGGTATGGCACCAATCCGGACAATCCGGACACAGACGGCGATGGCGTCATCGACGGACTGGACTTGTCTCCGACTTGTGATCCGCTTGATCCAACGCCAGAGTACTTGCAGAAAGTCGGCATGATCCGTTTCGAGCAGGACATTGGCGCGCACGGTCTTGATGGCTGGGTGGATGTCTACGACATGGAATATCACTTGTTGACTGGCGATGACCTTGAATTCAGCTACACCTCTGAAAATGCCGGGACCCGGACCAGCGACATGTCTGCGGAAACCATAAAAAAGGCTGTGGACCGGCTTTTTGCTGATGCAAAATTCAAGTCTTATGCAATCGATGACATCCCTTCCCCGGATGACAAGCATCCGGAAAGAATAGCAGACCATGTCTTTAATGATCGCTATATCTTTGAAGCAGATTCACTCCATCGCACGGAATACCGGTTCAACTATGATTATCTGGTTGATTTCCAGAAGGTTTCCCTCAAAAACAGCGAGGAGATTCTCTTTCCCGACGCCGACTCCTTTTTCAACTATCTTCTTTTCCCGGTCCAGACCGCAATTGGCAAAACCCAGTCCTATAAATTCCAGTTTACCCAGAAAAATCTGGTGGACCAGATCTACTACCGGTCAGAAACGAACTACCATGACTTGGGATTCCAGTACACCTTCTATGTGAGCGATGATTTTGACGATGATGAATCAGCCCCGGATGAAACGATGCTCGCCCTAGTTGACTGTGATGGCAGTGAGCGACTGTCTTTCACCGTTCATTTGCCAGCCTCAAAAGCTCAGCTCGCCAGTTATTTCCTCAAAATCACACCTGTCTGGATCCATAAGAGCGGTGACAGTATCGATATCTCCCCGGTCACCAACATGAACTGGAACCTGACCGGGCTGAGCCGTGAAATCCAGTACGACGTCCAGCCTGACGGTAGCAGCAACACCCTGACTGAAAGCGTCTCTAGTCTGGCTGGATTCAACTCCCCCGTTCCTACGTTGCAGTCTGTTCTGGATCTGAAGTCATCATCTGCCTCGACATCCTGGAGCGAAGATATCAAGAGCTTGACCTATGATCCAGCAGCTGCAGCAGAAGAACAGCTGACTCTGGTTGAATTCCAGCTCGAAGTGGTCCGTTGTACCAATGTCGCTCTCAATAGTGTCAGTGGCGGCATGGAGCTGGTCCGTTGCCTTTCAGTCGTTACAACCAGATTTCCCCGTCGGATCGAGTCTTTCGATGAGATTCCACAAAGCCACTTCTACCAGCAAACTGACAAGCTTCTGGAGGGGTTTGGTGTGGCAACAGGTGTGGTTTCAATCTATTCCAATGGTCTGCAATTGTGGCGAGCCTGCCAGAAGGGCGAAAAGATCGAGATCGCCTATTACTCAGCCAAAACGGTTGGCAGTACAGCCTCAACCGGTCTGAGCCTGTACAAGATCAGTACAAACACAGTGGCAACAGCCAGCAAAACCGGACGTTTCGCGCTCACTCCGGTCAAAAAGGTCGGACTTGGCATTACTGTTGCAGTCGGTACGGTCGAAATCGCCTACAATATCACGAAATACAACACTGAAGATGACCCGATCCGCAAAGCTAGCTATGGTGAGAAAATTGGCAGCTCATCTATTGATCTCGGATTCGGAGTCGTCTCGGTATTTTTCCCGCCGCTGGCTGCATTTACAGTTACCTGGATGGTCATCATCGAGGTTTTCGGCTTTTTCACTGACTGGGGGTTGTCGTATCAGATTGCCCAAAATCCAGGTTCGGCTGCTGTGTTCCTTTTCGAGTATTGGGTGTCAGAGCAAATCCCATCCCAGCTGGCTGAAACAGCCTACACTCACATTGTCAACACTTTGCTTGAAGGCCTGCGCCTGATGAACGAAAACGGGGTACCCTTTGTACCGGTTTTTGTTGATCCGCAATTGTAAGGACATAGGTGAACCGTGATGAAGATTCCGACATTCCTTGCTGACAAACGCACCCGCCTGATTGTCTCTGGAGCGATTCTGCTGGTAGTTGCCTTTGCTATTGCAGCCGTCCTGCTTTTGAACAAATGTGGCCTTGAGGATCATGCTCGACCACCCCTGGTAGACCTGAATACATCGGATCCTGATTTTGATGCTGTCTCCGCCATGATCGGTTATGGTTTGCTTGAACTTGAACCAGATGGATCCATTCAGCCGGACCAGGCGATCAGTCGTGCTGAATTCGCCCGTATCACTTGTCGTGTTTTGCATATCTGGATCGATCGGCCAATTGAGATGACTTTTGCAGATGTTCTGCCCAATCACCCAGACTATGCTGCGGTCGAAGCACTCAGTGCCTTTTTCAAAGAAGAAGAGGCGTCTGCTATCCCGATTGACAAGCCGGAATTCAGGCCGGATGATCCGGTCCTGCGTCAGACTGCTACCATGATTGTGAATCAGGCCATAAAACAAAACCCCGCCATGTCTGATTTTTCATCTGTCTTGAGTTTGCCCGCCAAAGATCCCATTTTTACTTTTGCCGAGCAACCCCTCACCCGCAGAGATGCTGCCCGCTTGTTCTACCCCTTGATCCAGATTCAACTGCCAACCCCAGCCCCCATGTTTGAGATACGCGGGGTGCGATGAATCAGGAGGTGTCTACCATGTCAGTTTTGAGACCGTTACGTGCGACTGTCGTGCTCCCGCTTGCTGCCAGTTTGGTGCTGCTTGTTTCTTGCAGTCAGTCTGATGGTATTCCAGTGGGCGGCCAATCGGAGGTGACGCCTGCGGAAGTATCCAGCAAGACCGTCGCCACCACTTCGGCCCCCGCCACATCAGACAAGCCAGCCGAAACAAAGGCAGGTTCGATTGAATATGTTTCGAGATATGGCTTTTCCTTTTCCTACTACGACTTGATTCTCGACAGCGTTCCTGATGGGGATCGTTTTGCAGATCTAGCCATTGACGAAGAAGGAAACCAGGATTCTGTAGTGGTGGAGATCAAAAAGCCCGATAAACTGGAAGGAGATCCAGTTGAATTTATCAACCAGTACAATGGATCAGGGCATCTTGATCTGGTGAATGAGAAATTCACATTGGACGGGTACCCGGCTTTCCGCAATGAGTTCAGATGGAAAGTGATGAAAACAGAAATGCGCACCATTGTGTTGCGGGCCGCTAAGGACGGGTATTTCTATACGGCAATTGCGACCATGCATGAAGATCGAGCGACAGATGAGACCTACCGGGAACGTTTTTCCTATGTTCTTGACACCTTCCACCTGCTGCCGGAAAAGATCGACCTCGATCAGCTCGAACCTTGGAAAGAAGCCCTTCAGCCCGGTTACCCCATCGATCTGGTACCTCTTCTCAAGGTCGATAAGCTGGATTACGTCTCGAATTCGAAAACGAGCGGTTATTTCAGCGTCAGCTATTACACAACCGCCAGCCTCGACGAAGTTTCCGATTTCTATCACGACAAATTCGCTGGTTATGGCGCTCAGGATTATAGCAAGCGTCGTCTCGAGTGCGTTCAGGATGGTTATGAGATTGAAGTCAAAATCGAAGAAAGCGAGGTTCTTAAGACGGTTCGTGTTTCAATTGTCATGAAGAAAAAATAATGGGTGCCAGGCACCAAATCAGGAGGTATCTTAGCTATGAAGTCTGTTTGGATGGGTCACAAAGGTGTTGTATCTGTGGTCGTGGTTGTCTTTGTTATTCTTGGTGTGCTTGTTGTGGGCACCGTTGCTGCAGGTGCTTATGTTCTGACGGATGACTTAGTCATAACGGTCGAAAATAGGAGCTGTGGACCCTTGGATATTGCAAAAGGATCTGCTGCGCTCAATCTCAATTTCCTGCCCGGTATCGAGGTGCCGGCACAGATCAACACTGGTGAAACTGCCAAGATTCAGATTCCCAGAAAACTCATCGGATCGGTGTCTTTGACGTCTGGCAGTTTTGAGGTGCAAATATTCAACCAGTCCTTTTCCATCAGTACATCCAGTCTGGATATGGAGATGTCAACACTGGATGGATCACCCATGTCAAGTCTGACCGGAACGAGTATTGATCTGTCTCAGGACCATGTACTGGTGCTGGAATGCCGTTGAGTTGATGTCTGGATTTTTACCGTTAACAAATTATCTTAAATAGATCTACGATCGATTCGATCCAGCAATCCGCCTGGTCGAGCTCGCCCGGTGTGGCATAGCCGTAGGTGCAACCGATGGTGAGCATGGCGTTGGCGTGCCCAGCGGCGATGTCGGCGGCGCGGTCGCCGACCATGGCATAGGGCCCTGGATATAGGGGGCTGAGCTGGGCCAGGATCGTGGCCTTGTCCGGATAGCCGTAGCTTTCTGAGGCGACAAGCTGTCTGAAATAGCGCTCGAGCTGGAATTGTTTCGTGTGGGCGTCGAGATAAACGGTTTTGCAATGGCTGACCAGGATCAGGTTATAACCTGCACTGGCCAGTTTTTTTAGAACGGATTCAGCGCCCGGGTAAAGGGCAGCCAGCCCCTTTTGCACAGCGGCCAGCATGTGGTCCGTGATGATTTGCGAGGCCTGGCGGGCAATTGCCGGCGGCAGATCAGGCCGGAAACGCTGCCACATCTCTGTCGGCGGCAGACCGATCCAGGTCCGGATCTCATTGTCTGGCCAGTCACGTGGCTCAGCCAACCCTCGCGCTACCAGGAAATCCTGGGCGGCACGGAAGGCGGGGGCATAGATTTTCAGGCTGTCGTGGAGACAGCCATCATAGTCGAAGAAAAGGGTGCGCGGAAGCCGGGATGCTGATAACAAATCCCGGCTGTCCGCAGCTTTGGGCTCCAAGTCGCGCATGCTTGACGGGCAAGTCAGCTTACAGGGCGCCCATCAGGTTGCACATTTCAATCGCAGTGACAGCGGCATCGAAGCCTTTGTTGCCGGCCTTGGTGCCAGCCCGCTCAATGGCCTGGTCGATGTTGTCGGTGGTCAGGACGCCGAAGACGACGGGCAAGCCGGTCTGGAGCGAGACCTGGGCGACGCCTTTGGCGGCTTCATTGGCGACGTAGTCAAAATGGGGCGTCGAGCCGCGGATCACAGCGCCGAGGCAGATGACGGCATCGTATTTGCCGGACTGGGCCATTTTCTGGGCGGCCAGGGGGATCTCATAGGCGCCGGGCACCCAGACGAGGTCGATGTTGGACTCGGCGACGCCGTGGCGCTGCAGGCCATCGACGGCTCCGCCGATCAGCTTGCTGGTGATCAGTTCATTGAAGCGGCCGGCGACGATGCCGAAGCGCTGCTTGCTGGTGGCGATCAGGTTGCCTTCGATGACTTTGATGTTGATGGACATAAGGTGTTCCTCGCTTTCATAATGGCCAGCTGTGGCCTTTGACTGGTAATGGGGAAGGTGGGTTCAGCTGTTTTCAAACGCGGCAGTTTCTGTGCCGCTTTCTAGCTTAGTGGTGCCAGTGGCCGAACAAGTGGCCCATTTTTTCTTTTTTGGTCTGGAGATAGAATTCATTTTCCTCGTGAGCCGGGATCTCGATCGCAACACGCTCGACGATTTCAAGATCAAAGCCGGATAAGCCGCTGAGTTTGTGGGGATTGTTGGTCATCAGGCGGATCTGGCGGATACCGAGGTCGTGCAGGATTTGGGCGCCCACGCCGTATTCGCGCTCGTCAGCGGCAAATCCAAGATCAAGGTTGGCCTCGACCGTGTCTCGCCCCTGGTCTTGGAGGGCATAAGCGCGGATTTTGTTGACCAGGCCGATGCCGCGGCCTTCCTGGCGCAGGTACAGGACGGCGCCGCGGCCTTCCTGGGCGATTTTCTGCAGGGCAGCTTCAAGCTGCTCGCCGCAGTCGCAGCGCATGGAATGGAAGGCGTCGCCGGTCAGGCATTCGGAATGGACACGAACGAGCACCGGGGCCTCAGCAAAGGTCTCTTCGCCCACGGTGAGGGCAACGTGGTGCTCGCCGGTCAGGGCGTTTTCAAATGCGTGGATGGTGAAATCGCCAAATCTTGTCGGCAGCTTGGCCTGGGCGGCGTGGCAGACCATCCGTTTGTGGTCGTGCTTGAGGCGCCAGTCGATCAGGTCGGCGACCGTGATCAGGAGCAGGTTGTGTTTCTGGCAGAATTCGACGAGCTGGGGCAGACGGGCCATGGTGCCATCGTCGTTCATGATTTCACAAATGGCACCAGCGGGTTTAAGACCGGCCAAACGGGCCAAGTCGACGGCTGCTTCGGTGTGGCCGGCGCGCTGGATGACGCCGCCCTCGCGGGCGATCAGCGGGAAGATGTGGCCGGGTTTGACGAAATCGTTGCTGGTCGCACTGGGATCGCACAGGAGCTGGATCGTGCTGGATCGTTCATGGGCGGAAATGCCGGTGTGGACGGATTTGGCGTCGACCGTGACAGTGAAAGCGGTGCGCATGCTCTCCGAGTTGCGTTCGACCATCAAGGGCAGGTCGAGTTCCTGGGCCCGGGCAGCAGTGATCGGGGCGCAGATCATGCCCTTGCCGTGGGTGGCCATGAAATTGATCGCTTCCGGGGTGGCCTTTTCAGCGGCCATCAGCAGGTCGCCTTCGTTTTCGCGGTTTTCGTCATCAACGACGACGATCATCTGGCCGTGCTTGATGGCTGTGATGGCTTGTTCGATGGTGCTGAACATGGTGGGGGTCCTCCTTGATTGGATTACACGATGGTTGGGAGTTGTGGGCAGCGTTCAAAAGCCGTGCTCACGGAGAAATTCAAAGCTGAGCCTGCTGGCGGGCTGGGCTTCATCGGCCTGATCAGGCGGGAAGGTGTTGCCTGCCAGACCGAGCAGCTTTTCGACGTATTTGCCAATGACATCGCATTCGATGTTGACGAGATCACCGGGCTGGTAGTGGCCGATGATCGTCTCGCTGGCGGAATGGGGAATGATCGAGACGGTGAAATCGATGCTGCTGACGGCGGTGACGGTCAGGCTGACGCCATCCAGGGCGATGGATCCTTTGGCGAAGATGTATTTGAGCAGATCGGGTGCAGCCTGGATCTTGAACAGGATGGCATTGTGCTCCGGGGTGCGGCTCTTGATCGTGCCGGTGCCGTCAATGTGGCCGCTGACGATGTGGCCGCCGAGCCGGTCAGACAGGCGCAGCGCGCGCTCGAGATTGACCGGGCTGCTCTCGCGGATCGTGCCCAGGCTCGACCGGCGCAAGGTTTCGGGCATGACATCGGCGGCAAACGAGCCGTCGGTCAGATCGACGGTAGTCAGGCAGATGCCATTGACGGCGATGCTGTCGCCAATTCGAGTACCCTCAAGGACCTTTCTGGCCCGGATGGTGAAGCGGATTTTCTCGCCGCTGCGGTGGATGGATTGGATGGTGCCCATTTCTTCGATGATACCAGTGAACATCAGGTTGTCCTTTCCGGCGGGGTGCCTGTGCGTGAATGAGTCTGCTGCTGCGGCTGGGACCCCGGTTTTCAACCCGGTTTTTGCGGGTAGCCTTCGATCAGGAAATCGTCGCCAACTGGCGTGACAGTCATGTCTGTGATGGTGATGGCTTCTGCAAGATGCTCGGTGCCTTCGCCATGGAAGCAGGCGATCGAGGCGCTGCCGCCAATGATTTTCGGAGCCATGAAGAGCAGGATCTTGTCCACCAGACCGGCCCGCAGAAAAGCCTCGTTCAGGCGGCCGCCGCCTTCAAGCAGGATGCTGTCGATACCGGATTCGCCGAGCTGGTCGATCAGAGCTTTCAAGTCCACTTCACCATCGGGGCCGTCCAGCACCAAGAGGGTGGCGCCGGCTTGTTTCAGCTGCTCAGCCTTGAGAGGATTGATGGCGGACGTGGTGGCGACAATCACAGGTGCCTTCGAATCGGGATTGAACACGCGGTGCTGCGGGGTGAGCCGACCTGTGCTGTCGACAATGATCCGGGCAGGATCCAGGTCCTTTTTGCCATGCAGGCGGGTGGTCAGGGAAGGGTTATCTTGCAAGACTGTGTTGATGCCGACTAGAATAGCAGCTGTCCGGCTGCGCCAGCGGTGGACCAGCTTCCTGGATTGGGCACCCGAAATCCATTTTGACTCGCCCGTGTGGGTGGCGATTTTTCCGTCAACGCTGATGGCTGCCTTCAACATGACAAACGGTTTACCGGTCGTGATGTGCTTGATGAAGATTTCATTGAGGCGCTGGGCATCGGCTTCAAGGACACCGGTTGTGACTTCGATCCCGGCTGTGCGCATCGACTGGATACCGCGGCCGGCGACCAGAGGATTGGGATCCTCCATGGCAACAACGACACGAGCCAGTCTGTTTTCGATGATCAGGTCGGCACAGGGAGGGGTGCGGCCGAAATGGCTGCAAGGCTCGAGATTGACATAGAGGGTAGCGCCGGTAAGTTCAATCCCATGGAGCCGTGCCTGCTCGATGGCGGCGCGTTCGGCATGAGCCCGGCCAAGTGCTTCGTGATAGCCCTCGGCGATTACTTCGTCATCGCGGACAATGACGCAGCCGACCAGCGGATTCGGCCGCGTGCGGCTCCAACCCTTTTCCGCCAGTTTCAAAGCCCGGCGCATCCATTTGATATCCTGAGTAAGTTCCATGGCTATTGACCTGTCCCCTCTGGTTCCTGATCGAAATAAAAAGTCCCTGAAGAAGAATCTTCAGGGACTTGAATACTAAAAAGGCAGGGACGCTCCATGCCATAAAAATCATGAAGCCATCTCGTTCTTCTTCCATCCAGACTCTACTGTCGGCTCCGGAAACGATCCGGATCTGCCTTTCGGCTCGCGGGCTTGACCGCCGGTAAGGATTTTCACCTATCCCTGAAGAACACATATTCAGTTGATGGGGCTACTGTAGCACGGAGAAGGGGCGGGTGTCAACAAAGGGACCGGGTCCCTTTTCAGGCAACTCGCTCGAATGGTGTTATTCTTGATTTTTCTTTTGATTTCGAGGCTTTCTGTTCGAAAAAGACGATATTTTCTCTATTGGTTAGCATATGTCATAACAATTTTGTATGATTGAAGTGACGATTTCTCGACAAAAATGTGTGCGAGGTGAAAAATGGACCCGGTCCGAAAGTTGAAATTTGGCGTGGTCGGTGGTGGCATTGGTGGCAATATTGGCAAGAGTCATTTGCGCGGGGCGCTGATGGATAACCAGGCGGTGCTGGTCGCGGGGGCTTTTTCCCGGGACTCTGAACGAAACTGGGTTTCCGGTGATCTGTGGGGTGTGTCGCAGGACCGGGTGTATCCGGACTATGGGGCGATGGCTGCTGCCGAATCACAACGCGAGGACGGCATTGATTTCGTCATCATTGTCACGCCCAATCATCTGCATTACCCGGTGGCCAAGGTGTTTCTGGAACATGGCATCAACGTCGTCTGTGAAAAACCGTTCACGCTGACGGTGGCTGAGGCAGAGGAATTGTGTGCGATCGCGCGGGAGAAGGATCTCGAGATCGCGATCACCTATACGTATGCACATTACCCGATGATCCGTCAGGCAAGAAGCCTGATCCGCGACGGGGTGATTGGCGAGGTGATGGAGATTGTCGCTGAATACCCGGAGGACTGGCAAATGCTGGCCCAAAATCAGAAGGCTGACCATTTCGGCAACTGGTTCAGCGACCCGGCCAAGGCGGGTGAGTCGAGTGTCGTCGGCGGTATGGGCATCCATGCCTGGTACCTGCTGCGCGCCATGACGGGTCTTCAAGAAGAGAAAGTCATTGCCCAGTTCGGGTATTATCCGAAAAATGCCCGGTTGGAATCGAACGCGTGGATTTTGCTGCGTTATCAGGGTGGCGCACAGGGCGTGTTGTGGACCTCATCGACCGCGATCGGCCATGACTGCACCCTCTCGATCAAGATTTTCGGCGAGAAGGGCTCGATCGAATGGGAGCATGATGATCCGACCCGTTTGCGCGTCGCGCTGGTTGACCAGCCAGTCCAGATCATGACCTGCGAACGAGCCTACCTGTACCCCGAAGCCCGGGCGATGTCGCGCCTGCCTGCCGGCCATCCCGAGGGTTTCTACGAAGCCTTTGCCAACATCTACCGCGAGTTTTGTCGCCATTTGCTCGATAAAAAAGCCGGTCAAGTTGCCAGTGAATACTATTACCCCGACATGCAGACCGGTCTCGACGGCATGAAATTCATCGCCGCCTGCGTCCAAAGTAACCGCGAAGACAACGTCTGGGTAAGAGTTTGAAGGCTGTTGAACAAAAAAGGGACCGGGTCCCGATATTGCAAACCGATATCGGTTTTCGTAATCAGGACCCGGTCCCAAATTCGGCAAACCGCACAGGATGATCGGGTTTGAGGGAATAAGAAAACCCAGTATCAAATTTCTTCGGGAAGAAAATCTGGTACTGGATTTCGTGCTGAAAAGGTGCGGTTTTTCGAGTGCAGAACTGCTTTTTGCGGATGTTCGATCAGCTTTTGACTGCTCCGGCGACGACGCCTTCGATGATGCTTTTTTGCATGAAGCCGTAGAGGATGATGACGGGGATGATGATCAGCATCAGGGCAGCCATCAGAGGGCCGAAATCGACGCCATAGGTCCCGTAGAAATAGACCGTTGTCAGCGGCAGGGTCCGGTTGACTGCAGTCCGCAGGACGAGCGATGGCAGCAGGTAATCGTTCCAGATCCACAGGACGTCGAGAATGATGATCGTGACCGTAGTCGTTTTCATCAGGGGCAGGACGACATGGAAAAAGGTTTGCAGCCGGGTGGCACCATCGATGAAGGCGGCCTCCTCGATCGATAACGGGATGGATTTGAGAAAGCCGTGGTAGATGAAAACTGCCAGGGATGCACCAAATCCGATATACATGTAGACCAGGACATACTTGTTGTTGAGCAGGTTGAATTTGCCATAGATCGAGACGAGCGGAATCATCAGAACCTGGAAGGGTACGAGCATCGAAGCGACCATGGCGCCAAACAAGACGTTGCTGCTTTTATAGGGCAGTCGGACGAAGTAATACGCGGTCATGGAAGCTGCGATCACGATGAAAAATACCGCGGCCAAGGTGATGACCAGTGAATTGGCCGCCGATGTCAGGTAGTTCATTTTTTCAAAAGCCTTCATGAAGTTATCCATGAACAGGCCATCCGGCAGACTCAAAGGGTTGCTGAGGATGACTTTGTTTGGTTTGAAGGAATTGATCAGAACCATGACAAACGGCACGATGTAGAGAACCAGTAAAACGAGCATGGTCAGGGTTTTTGCAGCGACGAGAACCTTGTTCTGGCCGCTCATCCGGTTTGTGCCAGCCATTAGCCTTCCACCTCCAGTTTCTTGCTGAAGTACAGCTGAACGCCAGTGACGGCAGCAATCATGATGAAAAGAAACAGAGCCTCAGCCTGCCCTTCGCCAAGCTTCTGGGAAAGGAATGCTTTCTGGTAGACATGCATGGCCACCATTCGCGTGCTGTTGTAGGGACCGCCTTTGTTCAGGGCAAAGTTGACATCATAGATCATGAAGCAGCGTTGCAGGGACAAGAAGGTCGAGACGACAAAAGACGGCACGATCAGGGGCAGGACAATGTAGCGGGTGCGATGCCAGGCATGGCAGCCATCGATCGAAGCAGCTTCGAGCAGATCGGTCGGGATGTTGCTCATACCGGCGACGTAGATGATCATCATATAGCCTGAGTATTGCCAGACCGTGACGATGACCAGAGCCCAGAACGCTTTATCTGGATCAGTCAGCCAGTTTGACTTGAACAGAGACCAATTCAGGCCTGCACCCACAAAGGGCAAGACTTTGGAGAAAACAAAGCTCCAAAGATAGCCGAGGATGACGCCGCCTAACAGGTTTGGCGTGAAAAATCCGGCGCGCATGGCGTTCTGGCCCCGGATCCCGGACGTCAGAGCATAGGCGATCAGGAAAGCGACGATGTTGATCAGGACGACCGATACCAGGACATAGCGCAGGGTCAGAAAGAAGGATTGCCAGAATTCGGCGTCTTGGAAAACCCCGAGATAGTTCTGGATCCCGACAAAATTCAGGTTGTTGCTCAGACCATCCCAGTCGGTCATGGTCAGATAAATGCCAAAAACCAGTGGGGCAATCATGACGGTGGCAAAGATAAAGAGGGTCGGCGCTGCAAAAATCAAGAATGTCGCGACTCTATCTTTGAGCGTTTTTTCATACATAGAGCGGCCTCCTCAATGAGCAGGCAGCCTGCCGTCCTGGCAGGCTGCCCCTCGATGGGTCATTGACGATAGAATCAGGTGTTTTTCCAGTAGGTTTCGATTTCCTGGGCCAGGGTCTCGTGATTGCCCTTGCCAGCACTTTGCTCGGCCAGATATTTCTGGAGAATGCCGCCGATTTTTTCCCAATGGTCAGCAGGGAGGGTGGCAATGGTCGGCATGGTGTTGCCGGCTTCGAGGTAGGTCAGAATGGAACGGGCCAGCGGATCCTCTGGAGCGTAAGCGAAACCGGTGAAGGCCGGGATCAGCTTCATGTCCACTGCGATGGCTTTCTGGCCAGCGTCAGAGGTGACCAGCCAGTTGAGGAACTGCTTGGCAGCTTCCTGCTGCTCCGGGGAGTTCTGTTCTTTGTCGATCATCATTTCCTTGGAAACACCAGCGATGATCTGGCTGTTGCCATAGGCATTGGCGTCGTCGCCCAGGACGAGCGGCAGGAAAACATAGTCCATGTCATCAGCAGCGGCACTGTCGACAAAGTTTGGCCATGTCCAGTTGCCCTGGTACCACATGGCAGCCTGGCCAGAGGTCAGAAGCAGCGGCTCTTCTTCATAGCGGAAGTTCAGCGGATCTGCTTTGCCGTAGTTGTTGGCGATCATCAGGTCAAAGGTTTTCATGAAATCGACGAAGACTTTGTTGTCCATCAGTTTGACAGAGCCAGCCTTGAGGTCATCGACAAATTTCTGCACAGCAGCAGGGTCAGAGGATTGGTTAATGTAGACCTGGGAGAACAGGTGAGCACCGAGGGACCAGTTTTCCTGGCAGATCTTGACCGGGGCTACCCCAGCCGCGCTGATTTTGCCATAAAGGGTTTCCAGGTCGCTGTAGGTTTTGACCGTAGACGGATCAAAAGCAGCACCCGAGGCCGTCTCAATGGTCTTCTTGTTGGCGATGACGCCGTAACCTTCAACGGTCAACGGCATGGCCAGGACTTTGCCATCGACAGAACCGGCATCCAGGGCGCCCGGCATGGCCAGGGAAACCCAGTTTTCCTGGCTCAGGTCGAGGACCTTGTCGGTGAACTTCGGCACGTCATTGGGGTCGACCATCAGGATAGACGGGGCGCTGCCCGAGCTGTACATGGCAGAGGCCGTTTCGAACGGTGAAGTGCCGGCCGGGCAGGGGATGATTTCCATCTCGATGCCAGTTTCTGCTGTAAAAGCTTTGGCTGCTTCTTCCAGCTGCGCGGTGATTTCGCCTTTGGAGTTCAGGAACGTGATTTTCACGTCGGACTTTGCCGCAGGTGCAGCCGTGGTTTCGCCAGCGGCTGTTTCGGCAGGTGCAGCGGTGGTTGCCTGGCTGGCACAACCGGCCAGCAAGGTGGCAAACAGGGCAACGATCAGAACGAGAGACATCCATTTTTTCATGTTCTTCATGCTTCCTCCATCAATTTTTCATTCTAGAATAGACAAGCCGGGGTCAGTCCTGGATGTTTGCATCTCCGGTCAAGTCTCGGACGGTGACAGTGGCTTCACCCTCGACCATCAACTGGTCATAGGGCTGGCGGGCGAAAAGCAACTGGTGACAGGCGATCAGCCCATCATCGGCGAATACTTCTATGTTCGTCCGGTCCAGGAATAACGTGAGCGAGCAAGTTGGATTGCTCGTGCGGGTGATCCTGACTCGGCTAAACACATCATCATGTGTTTCTGGCCAAAAGATGTCTTTGGTAGCAAAATGGCGGTCGAGAATGAGTTCGTTATCATCGTTCAGCTGGATCGACCAGTGCTCATCGCAGTCATTGCTTAAATGTAATTTGAAGGATCCCTGAGAATGGATCTGGATCACCGCTGGATAGGCCAGGGCGTTTTTGACGTCTGGTTGATCGATCACACGGATGGGTTGCGTAGAGCTCAACTTGGATAAATCGGGCCAGGGACTGGCTGCCAGACGCAAGCCTTGGCTGGTTTCAACCAGGCGCAAGGCCCGGGGATAGGTCATCTGGCCCTTGTAGTGCTGCGTCGGCAGACGCGTCTCATAGTCCCAATTGCTGCCCCAGCCGATGACAAGCGGAAATGGGACACCGGCGAAAGAAACAGCCGCATAATTGTCCAAACCAGGATCAAGCCAGACGGGTGCAGCTTCCGGTTGGGTGCAATGGAAGGTTCGGCCGTCGAACTGACCCGCAAAATATTGAGTTTTGGGCCCACCGGACTCGCGCGGCCGGATATGGCTGACAAGGAGCACCCAATACGTCTGACCTTCGCACTCCAACGGAAATAGGTCGGGACATTCCCAGACGCCGGGACAATGGTTGCCCTCAGGCCCGAATTGACCGGTGTATGACCAGCTGCGCAGATTGTCTGAGGCAAAAAATTCAACATGATCACCGGCGGCCACGACCATATGGAATCGTTTCCCTTTTGGGTCAAAAAAAATTTTCGGGTCCCGGAAATCAACGATGCCGGGATTTTCGACAACCGGATTCTGATTGTCATATTGAAAATGGATACCATCGCATGACCAGGCGATGTGCTGAGCCTGGGGTCTGTCTCCTGTCAGCGTATAGAACAGGAGCAGAGGGGGGTTTTCTGCCGTTCCTAAACCAGAGCGATTGTCGGCATCATACCAGGCTGACCCGGAAAAAAACATGCCATCGGCATCCGGCGTCAGGGCGATGGGGTGTTCCTGCCAATGGATCAGGTCTTCGCTGACCGCGTGCAACCAGTGCATGGGGCCCCAGCGGACATCGTGAGGATAATGCTGGGCAAAAAGATGGTACTGTCCTTTGTAAAAAACCAGGCCGTTCGGATCGTTGATCCAGCCTTGGCGGGGCGTGAAATGGTAAACAGGACGGATATCTTGTTCGACTGTTGCCATTGATCTCGCCTCCTCGCTGCCAGGTGATTGATTTGTCCCACATGTCCCACAGATGACTGTTGAAAGTTCTGTGGTGTGTAAATGTGGCAACGTTTCCACATGGGCTTAATATACCACCTTCTTTTGAAAAGATATAGATGATTTACGAAAGATTGCGATAGAACATTCGAATGACATATTGTGCAAGGTGCACAATTAGTTCCACGACGAGACATGACCAGTCGCATGAGTCCTTGATTTTAGATGATTGGCTTGATGGTTTCCCCGGCAAACAATTCGATGTCGATTATTGTATCTTCACCAGCTGCCTGGTTGTTGATTTTATCCAGCAGCATTTCGACGCTTTTCCGGGCCATTTTCTCAACTGGCTGCCGGATGGTCGCAAGAATGGGTTTGAAATAGGGATTATCCTGGATGCCGTCAAAACCGATGACCTGAAAGTCATCTGGGCAAGTCTGTCCTTTGTCGCCCATGGCTTTGATCAGGGCGGCTGCAAAGAGGTCCGATGAAGTAAGAGCACCATCAAAGGGGATGTCTTGGGCGAGAAAATTCTGGATGACAGACATTTCCTGTTTCAGCAGGACGGTTTCTTCGTAGACGGTACAGCTGACGCCTAATTCCCGCGCTTTACGGACAAAGGCTTCCCGCCGGTTGTCGACTTCGGTGGGGACGGGCGATGCACTGCCGAGAAACAGCAGCTTCCGGCAGCCTCTCTTAACCAGAGCTTCCGCTGCCAGCTCACCGCCGTGGCTGTTGTCAGCAGAAACGTGCAAAAAACGAGGGGAGATGATGCGGTCGATGGTGACAATCGGCAGATCGGATTGCGGTTCCGGAAAGTCATTGTAGGAAATCATGATGATGCCGGCGACCTGGCTTTTTTGCAGCATTTCAAAATAGCGCAATTCCTTGTCGAGAGCCTGTTCGGTATTGCACAGAAGCATCTTGTAGTCGGACAAGTAGAGCTCTTGCTCGATAAAATAAGCAAGCTTCGAGAAAAAAGGATGCCAGATCGTGGGGATGATCAGGCCGACAAAACGTGTTGATTGGTGGCGTAGATTACGGGCAACGTCATTGGGGACATAATGGAGTGCCTCGACCGCTGCGAGCACTTTTTGCCTGGTAGACTCCTTGACATAGCCAGAATCATTGAGAACGCGTGAAACGGTACCCAATCCGACGCCTGCCATTTTGGCGACTTCTTTGATGGTATGCATGAAATGCTCCTTGGCTGATCAACCTTGCCATTTAACCTGTCCGGATCTTTCACCTCATCATGCCGAAAGAAGATTCAGACAGCAAGAGCAAATTTACTCTTTCACCCATTTGCCCTTTTCATAAACGTAAGTTCCGGCGGCAGATCCGGCATCTGATAGAGACTCATCCGATGGCTCGGAGCTGCCATCCGGTTCTTCATCAGGTGTTGCCAAGAGCTCTGCTTCAGATTCGGAAGGTGTAGCACCCATCTGCCAAGTCTGATCGAGGACACTCCATTCGAAAATCTTGTTCTTTTGCTGCGGCATCACAGGTTCAGTCAGTAAACCTGCTTCGATCAGTTTGCCCATCCGGGAAGCACTGGTTTCGGAAACAACTTCAAAGGCGTTAGGTGAGGTGGCATTGAACAGGTAATGCTGGGTGGCCGTATTGAGCACGGCTATGTTTTGCCGATCTGTTGCGAGGTGAGCCTTTTCAGTCATGGCGGGAATAAGCAAACCGGCCATTGCAGCCAGAACACTGAGGATGGCCATGACAACAATCAGTTCGATCAGGGTAAAGCCGGACTTGAGGTCAGTTCTGCTCACCGTATACGCCCCCGCTGACATTAGATCGAAAATCCTCTGAACAATGGTCTAATTGTCAATTTACAGAAAAGCAATCTGACAAACAAGTGGGGAAGCGCAATTTTCTCTTAAAAAACAGTTACATGACCGTTTCAGATTCATATGGCGCAGGTTCGATGCAAGGGCTGGACGCTCTGCAATAGGTCAGTGCACGGCCACTTTTGCCACAGGATTCGATCACCCCCAAAGATCGTAAGATATTCAAAGCAATCTGGGCTGTACTACGGCTGGTGCGGGCGGCTTTGGCGTAGTCGGCGCTGGTGAAAATTTCAGGCAGGGTTGCGGGCAGCAACTGGGCAAAATCAGCGGGGTCCTGGATCCGCAGTTCGTTTTCCAGGGCGATGGGCAGACGGTCGCTGCGGTGGGAGCCTTTTTTGCGATCATCGCTCCAGCCGTTGAGCAGGCGGTATTCCTCGAGATCAATCAGCAGGATCAAGAGCGAGAAATTTGGATGTGCCAAATGGGCTTTGATCCGGTAGAGCTCGCGGAAAATATCAGGCGGATTGCCGCGCTTGGGAGACAGACGCGGGTTGCTGACCAGGCCGGTCTGCGGATCGATCCAGAGCAGCCACTTGCGAGCTGGCATGGGATAGACGACAGTGACCGGGTACTGTGGCAGTAAAGTTTCCAGTTTGGCATTGAGCTTATGGAAATGGCGGGTTTGAATTTCATGAACATGCGTGCCGTCAAAACAGTCGACATGGAAAGAGCCGATTTTGATCTCCTGATTGGCCGGATCTGGCTCGATGTAAGATTTAACGATCGCATGCAAGGCCTTTTCACCGAGCGTCCCGATGCTCGATGCAGCCAAACCAGCGGTTCCGGATGAACCGACGCCAGAAAGGTATTGTTGCCGAACGGTTTCGAAGTGTGATTTGTCCATTGCTATCCTGGTAGGCCTGAATGTTTGCTACTGCCAGTTTAACATGGTCAAAGCTCAAAATTTTATTAGCATTGTTTACAAGTGGATTTGTCGCAGTTAATCAGTGTCTCTGTATAATGAAGATAGAAAATTAAAAAGCTTTTACTCAATCCAGTTCAGCACGGAGGTGTCACATGCGTTATCGGGAAATCGGCCAGTCAGGCCTTCAGGGTTCTGTCGTATCATTGGGAACGTGGGCAGCGGGCGGGGATGCCAGCTGGGGCGGGCGCGATGATGCCCAGGCGATCGAAGCGATCCAGGCCGCGCTTGATGCAGGCATCAACTGGATCGATACGGCTCCAGCCTATGGTCTCGGTCACAGTGAGCAACTCGTCGGCCAGGCAATCCGCGGCCGGCGCTCGGAGGCACTCATCGCGACCAAATGCGGCATTGTCTGGGACACGGACGAAGGCTCATTCCTGATCGAGCGCGATGGCAAGCGTTTTTACCGCAATCTGTCAAAAAAAGCCGTAATCGCTGGCGCGGAGCAGAGCCTGCGCGACCTCGGTACAGACTATCTCGACCTGTTCATCACCCACTGGCAGGCGGTCGAGCCTTTCAAGACCCCGATCGCCGAGACGATGGAAGCGCTGCTGGAACTCAAGCAGGCTGGCAAGATCCGGGCGATTGGAGTCTCCAATGTCACAGCTGAGCACGTGCAGGAATATTTGAAGTACGGCCGGATCGACCTGATCCAGCAAAAGTATTCATTACTCAACCGCACGGATGTGGAAACGAACCTGCTGCCGCTGTGTGAAGAACACAAGATCACGCTCCAGGCCTACATGCCGCTGGAACAAGGCCTTCTCAGCGGCAAAGTCACCATGGAGACCATCGTTCCAGAGGGCGATGTCAGAAACCGAAACCCCTGGTATAAGCCTGAGAACCGGATCCAAGTGGTCGAAGTCCTGGACAGCTGGGCGCCTCTGTGCGAAAAGTACCAGTGCGACATTTCCCATCTGGCGATCGCCTGGATCATCGCCCGCTCTGGCCAGACCAATGCCCTGTGCGGCGGCCGCAAAGTCTCGCATGTCAAAGAAAACGCCCGGGCCGCGGAGATTATCCTCGACCGGGGCGATCTGGCAAAAATGAGCGATGACGTGGTCAAGCTGCAACTGATGATGGGGTGAGGCTCAGCCTTTGACAGCTCCCATGGTGATTCCTTGGGTGAAGGACTTCTGGAATAACAGGAAGATGAGGACGATCGGGATGGCTGCAATGGTAGCACCTGCCATGAGCTGGCCATAATTAGATGAGAATTCAGCCTGCATGGTGGCAATACCCAATTGCAGGGTCAGTTTGTTCCGGCTGGTCAGCATGATCAATTGCAGGAAATAGTCATTCCAGGAACTGATGAACGTAAAGATAGCCAGGGCGGCAACACCAGGTTTCACAATTGGCAGGACAATCCTGACAAATGTGTCCATCTCCGTACAGCCGTCAATTTTGGCTGCTTCGAGCAATTCACCTGGCAAGGTTTCACTGAACTGCTTCATCAGGAATACGCCAAAGGGCCAGCCGACGGCAGGGAGAATGACAGCCCAGAGCGTGTCTTTGAAGCCCAGAGATCCGACCAATTGGACCAGCGGGACTAAAACGACCTGCTTGGGCAGCGCCATCGCTGAAACCAGCATGGTGAAAACAATCGCTTTGCCGTGAAATCGCTTTTTGGCAAGCACATACCCAGCCATGCTGCTGACGATGCAAACCAGGGCCATTGTGACCAGCGAAATCATGAAACTGTTGCCAAACCACGCCAGGACAGGATTCTTGAATAAAGCGACATAACTTCCCAGGGTTGGCTGAGTGGGCCACCAGATCGGGGGTAACTGCTGTGATTGCAAATCCGTTTTGAAACTGCCTGTGACGACCCAGTAAAACGGGAAAATGAAGATGAGGGTGATCAATGTCAGAACGGTCATCGAGGAAAGATCGAAAAGTCCCAATGTTTTTTTCTGTCCCATGTATATCACTCCCTCTCCTCAGTATTCGACATTGTTTGAGAAAAATTTGAATTGGGCAAGGCTGAAGATGCCTATGACAATCGCCAGGACCACACCCATGGAATTGGCATAGCCGAATTTGAAATACCGAAACGCAGTGTCGTAGACCAGGAACATGATGGTGCTGGTATTGTAATTCGGGCCTCCGCTGGTCAGCAGCTGGATCAGGGAGAAGCACTGGAAGGTGTTGATGGTCGTGATGACAACGACATACAGCGTGGTCGGCATGATGCCAGGCCACTTGATATGGCGGAAGACCTGCCAGCTATTAGCCCCGTCAATTTCGGCCGCTTCGATGTTGGACTGGTCTAGATTGCCGAGAGATGCAATATACAGGACGATGGGTTGTCCGACAGAGGTTGTAACCAGGACCATAATGATGGCCCAGATGGCATAGCGTTTGTCGGCAAGCCACATGATTTCCGTTTCTATGGCACCAGCCTTCATCAGGACAAAGTTCAGGACGCCGCTCAAGGGGTCAAAAATCCATTTCCACACAACGACAACCGACACGGTTCCTGTGACAACCGGCAGATAGAAAATCCCACGGAACAGGCTGCGTACAAACGAATTTTTCTGGTAAATGACGACCGATACAAACAAGCTGAACAAGACGATGATCGGGACTGCCGCCAAGACAAGAAAGACCGTGTTTCTAAGTGATTTGACAAAGAACTCATCTATGAACAAATTGAAGTAGTTTTGCAGGCCGATGAACTTGAATTCATCGATGGAGTAACTGAAAAAACTGGTGAAGATACCTGTCAGGATCGGGTATATGACAAAAAAGGCAAAAAACAGAATCGCCGGCAGCATGAACAAGTAAGATACGATCGTTTCTCGCTTGTCTATGGCCCGGCGATGTCTTGATCGGCTTCGAGTGGCTTCGTTTGTCCTGGATGCAATTTCCATTGACCTTCGCTCCGTTACTGTTCTTTCATGAATGAACGCATTCCCAAGTAACAAGGTGCAGACCTCCAGGGGAACGGGATGGTCTGCACCTTTAGCCTGGTTACTTGCTCGTGCGGTTATTTGGGGTTGGCAATTGAATCGTTACCGGCGGAAACATAGGCATCCAGAGCTTCCTGGGCGGTTTTCTCACCGGTCTGGGCAGCCTGAAGGTTCTGCCACCAGGAGGGACGGGCCTTGGTATACCCTGTGATGGTGTTGTAGTAGGTTCCATAATAGGGGGCCATTGAGGCATAGAAGTTCATCGTCACATCATCGCCATAGAGATTGCCATAGCTGCTGCGAACCGGGAAAGCATTGGTTTGCTTGACGTTCTTGGGGCCTTCGGTTGGGTCATCGCACAGGAAGGTGATGAATTGTTTGGCAGCGGCGATTTTGCTGTCATCGCCATTGTTGAAGACGCAGAAGCCATTGACAAGGAATTCGGTTGCAGTCGGTTTGCCATCGTCAGAGGGCAGTGGGAGCTGGAGAATTTCAACGCCGGCATCCTTCATGGTCTGGGCATTGGATTTGTCCATGGCAGGTGCCCAGAGGAGGGTTTCGGTTACAGTGCCTTTGACAAATTGCTGGATCGCATCGCCGCCGTTATAGGCGAGACCGGCTTCCAGGGTTTTGGCCTTGATCGCGTCCAGCGAATACTGCAAGCCTTTGACGCCATTAGCATCATTGATGGTGTATTTGGAAAGATCAGGTGCTGTGATCGTGGAAGAATAGAGGTTGGCAACGAAAGCGCGGGTTCCCTGGTCACCGCCCTGATCCTTGCTGAAAACGATGGCGTTCTTGTAGCCTTTGGCCGCAAGGGCTTTGTTCAGAGCATCGAATTGTTCTGTGGTCCAGGTGCGATCGCCTTTGGTATTGACCATGTCCATCAGGCCTTCTTTTTCCAGGACAGCCTTGTTGACACCCATGACAAACGGTGCGGATGACAGGGGATACATGTAATAATTTTTGCCATTGCCACAGGAATCAATGAGGTTCTCGTTAGCGACATCTTTCTTGAAATCAGCCGTGAACAGGTCGTCCAGTGGCGCAAGGACGCCCTGGTTGCCCCAGGCGATGATGCGTCCGGGAGCGTCGAAAATGACATCAGGAGCTGTCTTGCTGGCAAGCGCAGTTGTAATCTTTTCCGGACCGGATGTGAAGTCGATCATGTCCAGTTTGACCGTGATGTTAGGGTGCTTGGCGTTGAAAGCAGCGATCGCAGCTTGTTCGTACTTGCCAACTTCACCGTCCTGGGTGGCAAAGCTCGGGAAAAACCAAGCCGTGATTTCGACTTTTTCCGCCACAGGTGCCGCTGTGGTGGTCATTGCTTCCGTTTTTGTTGCTGTCGTGGCCTCCGTGCTGGTTGTGCCAGATGCACAGCCAGCAAGCAATCCGACGGCCAAGGCTGCAGCGAGTCCGAATGAGACAATTTTTTTCATGGGGTCTCCTCCTGTAGAAAAATATGCAAGCGGGAAAAACCCGTACTTACCGATGAACAAGTCGGGATGAACAGGTAATGAACAATGAAAAAGCCGATGTGAAGCAGAACTTCCGGGAAATAAAATTAAATGTGGATTGAATACAACCATCTAGGTTGCTTAAGCAATTCAAGCATAGCACTTCAATCTGCACAAGTAAATATATCTTTTATTACAATTAAACAAAAAGAAAATAATTTTTTTATTAGCTCTTTACAGTCTGCACATCAAAAACACCTGAGCCGAGGCTATTGTCTGCGGCTCAGGTGCTCTGAAAAAACAATCCGGCTTTTTGGAACCTGATTGTGAAAGATCTTTAACCGGATGGAGTCCTTGAAATTACTTGTTTTGCTCAATCCAATCCGCCAGCAAATCACAGAAACGCTGGTTGCTTTCCAGATCGAAATGCATGAAATCGACCGTGTTGGCGGTGACGACGGCATTGGCATCGAGATAATGGCAGTTGCATTCGATCGCAGTCGCTGCTAGCAGTTGCGGCAGCTGCCAGGATTTTTCGGCGCAACCGGCACCCATGCCTTCATTGATGCGCGGCACGGTGTAGATGTCCTGGCCGATCAGGATCGGCGCGACGATCAGGACCTGAGGCTGGCTGCGCCACACGGCCAGGGACTGGGCTTTCTGGACCAGGCGGCGGACGCCATCGGCGATGTTCTGGGCGGTCGCGGAAAAGCGCTGTTTGCAATCATTAGTACCCAGCATGATGACCAGAAGATCGATCGGGTTGTGCGAACCAAGGATCGGTGTCAGGCTTGTAAGACCGTTAAGGCCTTCAAAGAGCGGGTCTTCAAAAACGCTGGTTCGGCCGGAGAGACCTTCTTCGCAAATCTGGTAGCTGGGCCCCAACCGCTCGGCCAGAAGCTGGGTCCAGCGGACATCATCGGGGTAGCGCAAGCCCGTCGTGGCATCATAGCCCCAGGTATTGGAATCTCCATAGCAGACGATGCGTGTCTTGTTCATTGTGAGTACCTCTTTAAAATGAATGGATAACTACACTCAATCTATCGGATGTATTTGGCCAGCTCTGTCTGGAATTGCTTTTCCGGCGGTGGCACAGATACCTGCTTCCCGGTCCAGTCGGACAGATAGGCCGCCTGGATAATCGCCAGGGAATCCGATGCATCGGCCAGGCTGCAGGCGATGCGGGCTTTCCCGGCGATGGTGTCAACGAAGTTCTGGATCGCTGCGGCTTGTTGCACGCGGTTGTCCTGGTCGTGATGCACATATTCCTCACAGGATAAGCCGGGCTGGACAAAAGGTCCAGTGGCCGAACGGGCAAATTCGCGCTCGTCTTCTGCCAACGTGCAAATCCGGACCAGACTGTCATTCTCGATCACAATCTGACCCCGGGTGCCGCAGATTTCCAGCCGGTTGGTACCTGGTGTTTCACGGGCAGAAGCGATGAACTGTCCCCACGCCTGCCCAGGATACTGCAAAAACAGCATGGCTTCATTTTCCACGTCGATCTCACGGTCAACTGTCCGGCAAAATGCCTGCACGGATTGAGGCAATCCGCAGAGCCACAACAGCAAATCGAGCTGGTGCGAAGCCTGGGTCATCAGGAGGCCGCCGCCTTCGCCAGCCCAGGTGCCGCGCCAGGGGCTGGTGTGATAATAGGCGGCGGTCCGGTACAGGTTGGTGATCAGCCAAGTGACCCGGACCAGGTCACCGATCGCGCCATGCAACATCAGCTGCTTGATCCGCTGGTAAGCACTGGCCTGTCGCCGGTTATACAGCACGCTGCCGGTCAGGTGCGGATGCTTGGCCAGGTGCTCGAGCAATTGACGGACATCGGCTGGATCCACCCCGATCGGTTTTTCCACCAGGATGTGAAGGCCGTGATCGAGCGCCAGACGGGCCATGCCCGGGTGCTCCTGGTGAGGTGTACAAATCAGGACCGCGTCGATCAGACCGCTGGCAAGCATGGCGGCATAATCGGTAAATCCCTGTATACCGGAAAGACCATGCCGGGTAATGGCCTGGTCTAGGTTGCCTGGATTGCGGCTGGACAGGGCCGTGATGCGGACATCCGTCACGCGGCCGTCCTGGATCAGGCCAATGTAGTCATTGGCAATGGTGCCGATACCTGCAATCCCGAGACGGATCATATGTCCGCCTGAGATAGAAAACGTGCCTGGATGGAATCCTCACGCTGGGAAACCACGATCGGCGAGGCTTGTGCCGGATCTTGTTCAGGGTGGTCGCCCCGGAAATGGGATCCGCGGCTTTCGCGGCGCAGGCTGGCGGCAGTCAAGATCGCCCGGGCAGTTTGCAATTGGTCCTTGAGCCGGCAAGATGCAGCCAGTGCTTTGGCATCGGCCGGCTTTGACGTCGGAGAGGAGGGCGATTTTACTTGCAGGCGGTCTGTGATCTGGTCGATCTGGGTCAGCGCTTGTTCCAGACCCTTTTCAGTCCGGATCACCAGCGCAGCGCGATACATCAGTTCACGCAATTCGGTCAGCAAGTCCGTTGTATTAGCCGCTGCAACGGCCGCGAATTCACAAGCCAGGCTTTCCTTGGCCGGATTTTTGCCGGCACACAGCGCGGCTGAATGTCCGGCAATACCACCGAAGACCAGACCATTGGCCGTTGACAGGCCGCCAATGCGATCGGCGCCGTGCATGCCGCCGGTTGCTTCGCCACAGGCGAAAAGGCCTGGGACACGGGTCGCGGCAGTTGTGTCGATCCGGATGCCGCCATTGGCCGCATGGGCAAACAGGCCGATTTTCGCTGGTTCTGACATCGTGAGATGTTTTGCTTTGGCCATCCATTCAAAATAGGTCCGGATCAGTTCCGGGGGATGTTCGATCATGTCCCTGGTATAGGTGACCGTGACACCACCGGGATCGGCTTGCTGCGCTTTGAATAAGGCCAAGTCGACGAGCCGTGATTTCAGGCGCGAGGTAAAAGGCCCATACCCAGCCCGTTCATCGAGCAGCTCCTGGGCCTGGTCCATGCCAAGCAGCAGCGGCAGGTCAAAGCTGTCCGTCAGCTGGGCGAAACGGAAGGTTTTTTCATTGAAAACAGTCTTGTAGATCGGGGAGAGGTAGCCGGGCATAATCTGCATGAATTCGAGATTGACCAGCTCGGCGCCACTTCGCAGAGCGATGCTCTGGACACTGCCACTGACATCGTCAGAAGTCAGACGATGCTTGAACAAGCCGCCAAAACCGCCGGAGGCGAGCACCAGCGCGCCGCAGGCAATCAGGCGGATCTGGCCGTCTTCATGGACAACAGCCCCGCGAACCTGTCCGTCCTCCAAGCAGATCTCGAGAAGTTCGCAGAAGGGGTGTGTTTCGATGCCCAGTTCCGCGATGCGCTGGGCAAACACAGTTCGAGCGTTTTCAGCTTCAATCCGGTTCCAGTCGCGGTGCTTGTGGTCAAAACAGGGGATGAACTCGCGTTCATTCGCATTGGCTGCGCGATGCAGGTGAATGCCCTGGGCCTTGATTTCGGCGATGGCTGGCTGGATACCGGAGACAAACGTCTGGACCAGCTGGGGATCTGCCATATCACAGCCGATGTGCTGAATCGTCGCAGCGAGATCAGCTTCGTCAGCCTGATTTTCCGGACCGATCAGGCCAAAGCCCCAAGTGCCTGGAAAAAAGCTGGAGCCAGAGAAAATATTGGCGCTGCTGGCCAAAATGACCGTTCGGCCTGCGGCGGCTGCAGTCAGGGCAGCCCGAATACCGGCAAGGCCAGACCCGATCACGAGGACGTCACAAGAAGTCTGGGCTGTCAGGATCATTCGACTCTCGTTTCAGCCTTGGCATAGAGATGACAGGCGGTGAAATGTTCTTTGCCATCGACGATGTGCTTCTGGAGGGCGGGGCGCTCGGTTTTGCAGATCTCCATGCACTGGCGGCAGCGCGGATGGAAATTGCAGCCAGACGGAGGATTGATCGGATTGGGCACGTCCCCTTCGAGGACAATGCGCTGGGTCTTGTGGTCTGGATCGACGACTGGAATGGCGGAAAGCAGAGCTTCCGTGTAAGGGTGCATGGTGTGGTCGAAGATCTGGCTGGTCTGGGCCAGCTCGACGATGCGTCCGAGATACATGACGGCAATGCGGTCGCTGATGTATTCGACGACGCTGAGGTTGTGAGTGATGAAAATGTAGGTCAGGTTGAGCCGGCGTTTCAGATCTTTGAGCAGATTGAGCACTTGGGCCTGAATCGATACATCGAGCGCAGAGACTGCCTCATCGCAGACAACCATTTCCGGGTCGACGCAAAGTGCACGGGCAATGCCGATGCGCTGGCGCTGGCCGCCGGAGAATTCGTGCGGATAACGATCCATGTATTCGCGTCGCATGTTGACGGCCTCAAGCAAGTTGCCAATCAGGTTGCGCTGGGCTTCTTTGTCCTTGACACCGAATTTGGCCAGCGGGTCGCGCAGGGACTGGTAAATGGTGAAGGACGGGTTGAGGGATGAGTAGGGGTCCTGGAAAACAATTTGAATGCGTTTGCGAGCCAGGTCTTCAATTTCGCCGGATACATGGCGCAGGTCGTGAACCCCGATTTCACTGCCAAAATTGTAGTTGATCTCGCCATCAGTGGCTTTGACCAGCTGGATGATCGTCTTGCCAAGCGTGGTTTTACCACAGCCTGATTCACCGACAAGCCCCAAAGTTTCGCCGCGATAGATGGTCAGATCGACATCGTTGACGGCCTGGACATGGTCCACGACTTTGTTGAAAAATCCCGAGCGGACAGGGAAGTAAGTTTTTACCCCTTTAAGTTGCACGAGAACTTCTTTGTTCGATTCCATAGGACACCTCACTGGACGACCGGCTGCTGACCGGCTGCATGATCTGGGACGGGTTTTTGGGCTGCCCGGCAAGCATCTGCATGCCAGCAACGGACGGAATGCGTCGCATCGACGGCCGATTCATCGGGCATCTGGGTGCACTGCTCTGTGTAGAAATCACAGCGGGGACCGAATTGGCAGCCTGTGGGCCGGTCAAAGGGATCCGGTGTAACGCCGCGGATCGGCTGCAGGTCCTGGCTGGCGCCCTGGTGCAGGACAGGGATGGAACGCAGGAGTGCAGAGGTGTAGGGGTGGGATGGATTTTTCAGCACTTCGCGCACCGGGCCTTGTTCGACGATGTTGCCCATATACATGACGGCGACATCATCGGCCAGCTCACTGACGACACCCATGTCATGGGTGATCAGCATGACCGCTGTATCATGCTCGGACTTGAGCTTGGTGATCAATTCGAAAATCTGGGCCTGGATGGTGACGTCCAATGCGGTGGTCGGTTCATCGGCAATCAGGATTTTGGGGTTGCAACTCATGGCCATGGCGATCATCGCCCGCTGGCGCATTCCGCCTGACAATTCATGAGGGTACTGGTCGACGCGTTTGCCTGGATTGGAAACACCCATCTGCTCAAGCAATTCAATGGCTTTTTTGCGCCGTTCCTTCAGGTTGAGCGTGGTGTGGTACTTGAGGTTTTCCATGATCTGCCAGCCGATCGTATAGACCGGATTGAGGGCTGTCATCGGATCCTGGAAGATCATGGCCAGATCTGAACCGCGCAGCTTGCGGATGGTTTTGCCATTGCGCTCGAGCTGATCGATGCGGATGTCGTTCTTGTCCCCGTGGTAGGTGATCGAACCGCTTTCGATCCGGGACAAAACGGGCAGCAGTTGCATGATGCTGGATGCGGTCACACTCTTGCCGCAGCCGGATTCGCCGACGACGCAGAGCGTGCGGCCTTTGTAGAGTTTGAATGAGATGCCGTTGAGAACCTTGTTGCAGCGCTTGTCGTTATAAAAATACGTGCGCAGGTTATCAACCGTAATGACTGGTTTCATATCCATGTTGGCTCCTCCTCAGATTAACCTTGCTGGGTCGGGTCGGTGGTATCTCTGAGGCCGTCACCGACGAAATTGATGCTCATGACAAACAGGGAGATCGTGACACCGACGGGCAGCCACAGCCACCAGGTATTCTGCAGCGTGAAGAGATCCTGTGATGCATTGAGGATGTTGCCCCAGGTGGCGATTTCCAGCGGGACACCCAGACCGAGGAAGCTCAGGGCCGATTCTTCGAGGATGAACATGGCTGTGCTCAGGGTGATGTTGACGACGATCGGGCTGATGGCATTGGGCAGGATGTGTTTGTAGCAAATGATGAAGTCGTTGAGGCCGAAGCTTTTCAGCGACTGGACGTATTCTTCTTCGCGCAGGGAGAGCATGCGGGCCCGGGTCAGGCGGTAGACACTGCCCCAGCCGGTGATGATGAAAATGATCATCAGGTTGGACAGACCCTGGCCGAAAATCGAGACCAGCATCATGACCAGGATCAGCTGGGGGAACGACATGAAAATTTCTGAGAAACGGATGACGGTCTTGTCAAACCAGCCACCTTTGTAGCCGCCATAGGCACCGAGCAGGACGCCGATTGACGCAGCGCCCAAGGCTGATCCTAAACCGACAAAAATGGAGATCCGGCCGCCGTACAGGACGCGGGTGAAAACATCCCGGCCGAGCTTGTCGGTACCAAAGAGGTGCAGAAGCGACGGCTTTTTCAGGATAGAGCGCATGTCAACACCCAGCGGATCATAGGAGGTCAGCAAGGGGGCAAAGGCACTCGACAGGAGGATGATCAGGAAGATTGCCAGGCCAAACATGGCCAGCCGGTTGTTCAGCAACTTGCGCAGGGCGCGGCTGGTGGTGCTTTTCTTGTTCAAGCCGGCTTCTTCAAGGTCGCGGATGCGGTCAAATTGGCGGTCGAGCCGGGTCCGGGTCCGGGTTAATGTGAACATGGGCTGCTCCTTAATGCAATTTGACGCGTGGGTCTAGTGCGGCGGTCAGGATGTCGACCAGCAAGCTGGCGATCAGGACAGCGAAGACCGAGAACAGGGCGATGGTCATGACCAGGGGGTAGTTCTGGCCGCGCACAGCCATATTGAAGGCATTACCGATGCCGGGCCACTGGAAAATGGTTTCGATGACGACTGAACCGCCGATCAACATCGGCAGACGGAAGCCGATCAGGACGACGACCGGGGTGATGGCGACACGAAACCCGTGGATGAGGTTGACGCGCCATTCAGGCAGGCCTTTGGACCGGGCGGTGCGGATATAGTCCTTGTTCATGGTGTCAAGCATGCTCGAGCGTGAATAGCGCATGACACCGGCAGTCAGCGTGACGCCCAGGACGAGGGCGGGAAGGATCAGGAAGCGGATGTGGCTGAGGAGATCCGTCTGTCCGGGCAGCATCCGTCCGCCGATCGGCAGCCATTTGAGCTGGAGGGCAAAGAGGAGGATGCTGACCATGCCGAGGAAAAACTGCGGGATCGAGACGCCCAGCATGCCGGCGACTGTCAGGGCATTGTCTGCAATGGAACCGCGGCGGATGGCGCTGACAATGCCAAGGAAACTGCCGAGAAGGGTCGAGATCAGAAGCGCTGCCACGGAGAGCTCAAGCGTGGCGGGGTAGGTTTCGAGCAAGATCTTCTTGATCGGAACACCATTGGTCAGCGAAAAGCCAAAATTTCCTTGCAGCATCTGGATCAGCCAGCGAAAATACCGGACGATGAACGGATCGTTGAGACCGTACAGTTCGCGGATGGCTTCCAGTTTCTCCGGGGAGACATTGGCAAGCTGATCGGGAGGGATCATGTAGGAGACGGCATCGCCCGGCGTCAGTTCGAGGCCGAGGTAGATGAGGAAGGAGATGACCAGAGCCATGGGGATCATGGCCAGGATCTTTTTCAGGGAGAATTTGAGCATACAATACCCTCCATCGGTTCAGGTGGTCCTGTGAGAGAAAAGGGAAGGGCCGGCGGTGACCGGCCCTTCCCTCGAGCCAGATTGGCTAAATGTGCCAGGCGCTTACTGGACGTTCCAGTTCTGGATGCCCCAGTCGTAGTTGAATTGCGGTGTTCCCTTTTTGAATTCACCGAGACGGTCGCTGGTGATCAGGAAAATCGGCTGGTAGTACAGAGCCATGGTGAACATGCTCTCGTTCTCATATTTGCTCAATTCCTTGAAAGCTTCAAGCTGGACATTGACATCGGCTGAAGCATTGGTGGCGTCGATCAGGGCGTTGAGCGTGTCATCCTGAGGGGTGTGGGAATTGGTGGCCGAGCCTGTGCGGTAGCGGTTGTAATATTCATGGAGAGACAGGGCGGCATTGGCGGCGTAGGCGATATCCCAGTCAACAGCAGAGGGGCCTTTGACCTGGTCTTCCGGTGCTTTCCAGAGGATGGTGGCGAGGTCGCCTTCGACGAGCTGGAATTCCATCTGGATGCCGACATCTTTGAGGTAGGCCTGGATAGCAGTCATCAGGTCGACCGTGGCCTGGTCCTTGTAGTAATAGACAACTTTGAGGACGGTATTGCTGTCCCACTTGGCATCAGCCAGCAGTTGCTTGGCCTTTTCAGTGTCATAAGCGTAATTGTTCAGGCCGGCAGCTTTGTCGTTGGCACCGGGGATCATGACATCGGCCGGGACAGCAGCACCCATGAAGAGCCCTTCACAGATTGCCTGCATGTCAATGGCATAACGAATGGCCTGGCGGACACGGGGATCGGCGAGCGGCGAGGGTTTGCCGTCAGCTTTCGGGAATTTGTTCAGGTAGAAGAGGCGGGTGTAGCGGACATCGATCGGGGTGATCGTGATTCCCGTGGTGCCTTCGAGGCTCTGCAGGTCAGCAACATTTTTGGTGTAGCCGTAGTCGAGCTGGCCGGATTTGACACGGGTGACCAGGTTCGGGTCGCTGTCGCCAGCGCTGGGCAGCAGCTGGATGTCAAATTTGGCAACGCCGTTGTAGTACTTGTCGAAGGGCTTGAGGGTCGTGAAATTTTTCATCTGGACTTCGGCGACATAGAAGGGGCCGGAACCAACCGGTTTCTGGAAGAAGGGGGCTTGCTGGAATTTCAAGGGATCGACATCGTTGAAATATTTCTTCGGCAAGGGGGCAAACTGGGTGAAGGTCAAAAGGGCATCCGGGGCGATGGTGTCGAAGGTGATGGTGATCTTGTTGCCATCGACGACAATGCCGCTGAATGTTTCAGCTTTTCCGCCTTCGCTGCCGGCGATGGCTTGGAAAGTGGACATGAACACAGAGTTCAGGACAGCTGTCTTGGTCGAATATTCGATGCTCCATTTGACGTCATCGGCGGTGACTTTTTCGCCGTCGTGCCAGTAAGCATCGTCGCGCAAGGTGAAGGTCAGGGTTTTGCCGTCGGCGCTGTATTCATAGGTCGCAAGAGCGTCAGGGGCAGCGGGGACTGGGCTAAGGTTCTCATCAGCTACGATCAAGTGGGCGTAGACGGCTTTGTTGTACATGAAAGTACCTGGATTGAGCCAGGGTGTTTCGAAAAATTCTTCTGGGCCGCCATTGGTGTAGATGACTTTTGCGTCACCTTCTGCGGGGGCCGCTGTTTCTGATGCGGCTGCGGATGTGGCTGCTGCACTGGAGGCAGTTGTGGCTGCACCACCACAGGCGGTCAGCGCGAGACTCAAGATCATGAGGAGACTGAGTGCGAGGACATGGAACCGACGCTGTTTCATGATGATTTCCTTCCTTCTTTGTTAGTGTACTGGAAAATCGGATCCGGATACCGGACAAGCTCATAGTAGACCTAAAGAAAAATATTTTCAATAAATAAAAATAACAAAAAATATTTTCCCAATTTATGCACATGCACAAAAATTCTTTTTCTGAGTAAAAAAACATTGTAAATAGGCGTGGGATGGGTCTAAGATTCAAGTGTGATTCTTGAATAAAAAAGAAAATTTTTCCAAAATCACAGGCAAACAGTCTATAATGAATTGGGAGAATAAATACATGATGACCGAAAATCAGCAGACAATCGAGAAATTACGGGGTGGCCTCGTTGTTTCCTGCCAGGCATTGCCGGATGAACCCTTGCACAGTTCATTCATCATGGGCCGAATGGCCTACGCAGCATATCGCGGGGGCGCAATCGGCATCCGCGCCAATACAGTGGCAGATATCGAGGAAATTCGCAAAGTGGTCGATTTGCCGATCATCGGCATCATCAAAAAGGTCTACCCGGACCAGCCGGATGTCTACATCACGCCAACCATGGCTGAGATTGACGAACTCGTGGCCGCGAGAGTGGAAATCATCGCCCTGGATGCCACCGGCCGAACCCATCCGGGTGGTGTCTCTCTCGAAGGCCTGTTTCAGAAAGCCAGGGCCAAATATCCGGACCAATTATTCATGGCGGATTGTTCGAATGTGGAAGAGGGCCTCGCTGCCGCCCAGATGGGATTCGACCTGATCGGGACAACCTTGGCTGGTTATACATCCTATACCGCTGGCCGGGAGTTGCCGCCTTTTGACATGATCGATGCCCTGGTCCAGACCTGCGGCAAGCCGGTGATTGCCGAAGGCAACATCATCACCCCTGAGCAATTTCGCCAGGCGATGGACCTGGGCGTCCTGACCACCGTCGTCGGCTCGGCCATCACCCGTCCCTTGGAAATCACCAAACGGTTTGTCGCTGCCTTGACTGAAGATCGTGCCCACTAATCAAGTTTACTCATAAGAGTTGGAAAGAAGGATCATTCATGAACAGAAAAGAAAAATTCACCGGTATCTTCCCCGCCTTGTACGCCTGTTATGATGAACAGGGAGAGATCAGCAGCGAAAGAGTCCGCAGCCTGACACGTCACTTGGTTGACAAAGGTGTCCAGGGCCTCTATGTCGGGGGCTCGTCCGGCGAATGCATCTACCAGGGTGTTGCTGAACGCAAACAGGTGATGGAAGCCGTCATGGCCGAAGCGCGCGGCGAGATCGTCGTCATCGCGCATGTGGCCTGCAACAACACCCGCGACAGCCAAGAACTGGCAGCACATGCTGAGAGCCTCGGCGTCGATGCGATTGCCGCCATTCCGCCGATCTATTTCCGCCTGCCGGATCATGGCATCGCCGCTTACTGGAACGCGATTTCGGCTGCCGCTCCCAACACGGATTTCATCATCTACAACATTCCCCAGCTGGCCGGTGTTGCTCTGTCCGTGTCTCTTCTGAAGGAAATGATGAAAAATCCGCGCGTCATCGGGGTCAAGAATTCCTCGATGGCAGTCCTCGACATCGCTCAATGGCTCGAAACAGGTGGCGACGATTTTGTTGTTTTCAATGGCCCGGATGAACAATTCCTCTCTGGCCTGGCAGCAGGGGCCCAGGGCGGCATTGGTGGTACCTTCGGTGTCATGCCGGAATTGTTCTTGACCGTACAACGCTTGTTCAGTGAGGGGCGCATGGTGGAAGCACGAGAAATCCAGGCGGAGATCACCCGGATCATCATCAACATGTGTGCTGCCAAAGGCAACCTCTATGCCGTCATGAAAGCGATCCTGCGCCTGAAGGGCGTCGATATCGGAGATGTCCGTGCACCGCTGCCGAGCCTGGTGCCGCAGGACCAGGCCATTGTCGAGGCCTGTGCCGCCCAGATTGACGCCGCGACGAAAAAATTCTGCTGATTAGTTTCCACGAGGTTGGCAATGAATCACTTGGTCATCGATATTGGCGGCACCGCCATCAAATCCGCCCTATACACGCCTTCAGGGGTGCTGTCAGATGTTCGTGAAACACCATCAGACGGCCGTGCAGGGGCCAAGGCCCTGCTAGATCGCCTTCATGGCCTGATCGGCACCTACATCGCCCAGGGCTTTTCCAGGATCGGTGTCAGCACGGCTGGCCAGGTCGATTGCGCGGCTGGTCGGATTATCTTTGCCAATGATAATATCCCGGGCTATACCGACACCCCGCTGGCCGAGATTCTGACCCGGGACTGGCAGGTTCCGGTCGATGTCGAAAACGATGTCAATGCCGCTGCCCTGGGTGAGGCGTTCTTTGGCAGCGCCCGCGGAACCCCTGATTTTCTCTGCCTGACCTATGGCACAGGGATTGGCGGAGCGATCGTGATGAATGGTCAAATTTTCCGGGGTCTCCATGGCCTGGCCGGTGAATTTGGCCATCTGGTGACCCATGCCGAGGATGGGCTGGCCTGCACGTGCGGCCAGCATGGCTGTTATGAGCAATATGCATCGGCAGCGGCGCTGGTCCGCCAGGCTGTAAGGGTCAACCCCGCCTGGTCGAATGGCCGGTTGCTGGCTGCGGCACGGGATGCGGCTGAACCGGGCGTCGAATCCGTCCTGGAAAAGTGGGCTGAAGAAGTGGCTTGTGGACTTTCTTCCCTGATCCATGGCTTCAATCCATCCCTGATTGTGCTTGGGGGTGGTATTCTGTCAGATAGGGATATTTTCCAGCGGATCTTGCGCCACACCCTCGACCGGACCATGCCATCGTTTGCGCGCGGCCTGGTGATCCGGCCCGCCTCATTGGGTAACCAGGCAGGTCTGTACGGCATGGTTGCCATTGGTAGAGAAAATCGAGCATCAGGAGGAACATGACATGGCCAGCACGGATTTATTCACCCGGATTCATGCCAATTACCAGGACTTCACCAAGGCAGAGAAGAAAGTCGCCGACTACGTCCTATCCAATCCCAGTGATGTCTTGTACATGTCGATCACGGATCTGGCGGATGCCTGCGCCGTGGGCGACACCAGTGTGTTCCGGTTCTGCCGGACGCTGCGCCTGCAGGGGTACCAGGAATTCAAAATGAACCTGGCCCAGGCGATCAACTCCGAGGATGGCGGTACGGCCCAATTTGCCGGTGAGGTCAAGCTCGACGACTCGATCACCGATGTAGCCCGCAAGGTTCTGGGCACGAATATTGCCGCCCTCAACGAAACCTTTGACCTGATCAAGCCAGATGACATCGCGCGTGCCGTGGACATGATCCACAAGGCTCGCCGGGTGGTCTTTTTTGGCGTTGGATCCTCTCTGGCGACCGCGCTGGAGGCCAACAACAAATTCATGCGCATTACCGGCAAGACCAGCTGCCTGTTTGACAGCCATCTCCAGGCCATGACCGCTGCACTGCTCGAGCCGCAGGACCTGGCTGTCGTCATCTCCTATTCCGGGTCTACCAAAGATTGCGTCGAGATCGCTCAGCTGTGCCAGCAGAACCTGGTTCCGGTGATTGGGATCACCCGCTTTTCCAAATCGCCCCTGACCCATTACAGCAACCTGGTCCTGCTGTCCGGGGCCAATGAAGGCCCCCTGCAGGGGGGCTCCCTTTCAGCCAAAATATCCCAGCTCTATTTGCTCGATGTTCTGTTCATTGAATATTTCAAGCAGACATATGACCAGTCCAGTGAAAGCCGTTCAAAAACAACCGCAGCTGTTGCTGACAAATTATTCTGAGGTGCCATTGTGAAAATCATTTCTGCTCCCGATTATACCGCCATGAGCCGCAAAGCGGCCAACATCATATCCGCCCAGGTCATCCTCAAGCCGGACAGCGTGCTCGGCCTGGCCACAGGATCGACTCCGGTCGGCGTCTACCGCCAGCTGGTGGACTGGTACCGCAAAGGGGACCTGGATTTTGCCAAGGTCCGCACGGTCAATCTCGACGAATACTGCGGCCTGGCGCCTGACCACCCGCAAAGCTACCGCTTCTACATGGAGTCCAACCTGTTCAGCCAGGTCAACATCCAGCCGGAAAACACCCATTTGCCAGATGGCCTGGCTCAAGACCCAGCTGCTGAGTGTGTCCGCTACGACCACCTGATCAGCGATCTTGGCGGCATCGATTTGCAGCTGCTCGGCATCGGTCACAATGGCCACATCGGATTCAATGAACCTGACGAAGCTTTCGGCAAGATGACGCACCAGGTCCGGCTCAACGAGCGCACGGTCGAGGCCAATGCCCGCTACTTCGCCAGCGCGGACGAAATGCCCAAATTTGCCTACACCATGGGCATCCGGGCGATCATGCAGGCCAGGAAGATCCTTTTGGTCGTCAACGGCAGTGATAAGGCCGAGATCCTGATGCAAGCTTTGACCGGCCCTGTGACCCCGACGGTGCCTGGATCGATCCTGCAGCTGCACCCGGATGTCACGGTTGTGGCCGATGAAGCGGCTCTGGCCCTGCTTGGCCAGATAGAATCTTAATGAAGATCATCAACGGACAGGTCCTCGATCAGGACTTTGTCTTTGTCCCGCTTGATGTCGCGGTTGAATCCGACCGGATCAGCGGACTGGAGCTGCGCAAGGCAGGGGAGAAGACGGCGCCGGTTTCTGGAGTCCCGATTGATCAACCCAGCCTGTCAGAAGAGACCATCGATGCAACCGGATGCCTGGTCATCCCGGGCCTGGTAGACATCCACATCCATGCCTGTGCGGGTCATGATTTCTGTGACGCCGATGCTGACGGCATTGCCGTCATGGCCAGCCATCTTGCCCGCCAGGGTGTGACCTCTTTCCTGGGGACCTCGATGGCCCTGGGCGAAGAACGATTGGCCCGGATTTTCCAGGTCGGCCAGGAGGTCATCCTGACAGGTCTGCCTGATAGAGCCCAGATGCGGGGCATCCACATGGAAGGTCCGTTTTTTGCCGTCGAAAAAAAGGGCGCCCAGGCGGCTGAATTCATCATCGATCCGGATGTTGAGCTCTACCAGCGCCTCGAGCAGGCTGCGGGCCAGCAGATCCGGATTGTCGATGTCGCACCTGAGCGTCCAGGGGCGCTCGAGCTCACCCGGTACGCAGCGTCGCACACCACCGTCTCGATTGCCCATACCATGGCCAATTATGAACAAGCCTCGACTGCTTTTGCCGCTGGCGCCAGCCATGTCACCCATCTCTTCAATGCCATGCCGCCTTTCAGCCATCGTGACCCCGGCGTGGTCGGGGCAGCCAGTGATGCTGGCGCGACCGTGGAATTGATCTGCGATGGCGTCCATTTGCATCCCAGTGTCGTCCGATCGGTGTTCAAATGGTTTGGCAGCGACAAGGTTGTCCTGGTCAGTGATGCCATGCGCGCCTGTGGCCTTGCCGACGGCTCTTACGATCTGGGTGGCCAGACCGTCCATGTCAACGGCAGCCGTGCCACCCTGGCTGATGGCACACTCGCCGGATCGGTCACCAACCTGATGCAGTGCCTGCGCAATGCGGTGGCATTTGGGGTGCCTGTGGAGGCCGCCATCCGGGCCGCAACCGCCAACCCGGCCCGTGTCGCCCGAATTGACGACCAGGTCGGCAGTCTGGAAATCGGCAAAAAGGCTGACCTGCTCGTGGTCACATCTGAATGGGAACTCAAAGCAGTCGTGATCGGCGGTCAAGTGATCCAGCTTGGCGCCTGATGAATCGCAGGTAAAGGAGTCGTTATGATCATCGACAGTCTGGACCAGCTCCAGCAATATACCTCAGTTGTCAAAAAGCTCGACAAGGCGCTGACCTGGTTGAAAACCCGGAATTTCAACGCCGTTGAAAACGGCAAATATCCAATCGATGGTGAACAGGTCTTTGCCATAGTCACCACAATCGAACCCGTCAATCTGGCGGATACACGTTTCGAAGTCCATCGCACCTACATCGACTGCCATGTCGTTATAAGTGGTGTCGAGACCGTCGCCTATGCTCCTCTAACTGATCTGACACCGGAAATCGACTATACTAGAGAGAGCGACTGCCAATTCCTGACTGGACACGGGCAACTGTTGACCGTAGAATCTGGTCATTTCTGGATTGCCCTGCCAACCGACGCTCACTGGCCAGCCATCCAGACTGGCCAGAGCAACCCTGTGCGCAAGGTGATCGTCAAACTTGCAGTCGACTGACTGGAGAGGCGCAGCAGGCTGGTTTTCCTTTATAATGGAACCAGATGCCGAATGACTTCCCGGGATGGAGGCAGCGCCCATGCTGACTTTGCGACGTGATGACCAGAAATTGATTGACCAGGCCTGGTCCGAACTGACCGGCCTGCCCCTTTTGCAGCTGATGGAACAGGCCGCCACGGCGGTCTGCCGTTTTTTCATTGACCGTGTCCCATTGGATTCGCGCAGCCAGACCACCATCCTGGTGCTGGCGGGAAAAGGTCAAAATGGTGGTGACGCTTATGCAACCGCCCGTTTACTGACAGCCGAGAATTTCCCAGTCACGGTGGCCGATATTTTTCCAGATAGCGCACTGCCTGCAGAGGCGGCTTTGAACCGCCAGGCCTGGCTCAACCTTGGACACGTGATCAAAACGGCCGTGCCAGCTGCAGATCCAGAACCAGATGCAAAATCAGACCGCATCAACCTGTCCATCTATCCCTGTCCAGCCTACGTCATCGACGGGATCTTCGGCACCGGCTACCGAGCCGATCGTCCCTTGCCAGAACCTGTGCTTGCCTGGACCCGGCAGCTGTCCCATTGGCGTCAGGCGGGGACGCGCGTGGTTGCGATCGACCTGCCCAGCGGCGTCGATGCCGACACGGCCCAGATTGTTCCGGGTGCCGTCCAGGCTGATGCAACCGTCACCATGGTCCGGCCCAAAACCGGGATTAGTGCGACTCCGGGCCGTTTTTCCGCCGGGGACATCATCGTCGACCGCATCGGCATCCCCGATTCTTTTGTTGAAAATTTGCTCAGAGACCGCAAGCCACCGGAGCAGATCGATCCGGCCATGATCAGGCAGATGCGCATCACACGCCACCCGAATAGCCACAAGGGCACATTTGGCCGCGTTCTGGTCCTCGGTGGCTCGGCCGGTTTGCCCGGCGCTGCTGCTCTGGCGGCTGAGGCTGCCAGCCGGGCGGGTGCGGGTCTGGTTTACCTGGGCACAGGCGAGTCCGTCGCCCCCCAGGTTCTGGCAGCTGTAGCCGATGCCTTGCTGACCGCCCTGCCAGAAAACGAACCGGACCGCCTGGCGGACCTGCTGCATGGCCTGGTCTCGGGCAAACAGGTCGTGGCCATCGGACCTGGCGCCGGCAAAGCCAGCTGGCTGACCAAAGCTCTGGATTTGGTTTTAGAGAAAAGCCCTCAACTGATCATTGACGCCGATGGTCTCAATACATTGGCCCGGGATATGGACCGATATCAAACGATCCTGACCAGCCGCCGCCTGCGCGGCCTGGAACCTGCCATCCTGACGCCACATCCGGGTGAGTTTTCCCGCCTGGCGCCTGACCTGGACTGGTCTGACCGCCAAGTGGCTGCCACACGACTAGCTGCTCGTCTGGACAGCATTGTGCTACTCAAGGGAGCTTCGACTGTCATCGCCCATCCGGATGGCCAGGTCTGGATCAATCAGACTGGCAATGCCGGATTAGCCAAAGGCGGCAGCGGTGATGTCCTGTGTGGCTTGATCGCTGGACTGTGCGCCCAGGGGCTTAAAGCTTTTGAAGCCGCCGCTGCCGGTGCCTATCTGCACGGGCTGGCCGCCGACCTGGCCGCCGATCTGGCCTCCGGTGGCACGGGCTCACGATCTCTGCTGCCGGGTGATGTGCTCCGGGCTTTTGGCCGGACTTTTGCCATAGCCGGCTGGGAGGATTCATGAATCCGGAGGACACCATGACACCTGATTATCTCCCGAATCGCAGCTGGGCCGAAGTGGATCTCGATGCCATTGCCAGCAATGTCTCGGTCGTTCGCCGCCATGTCCGGCGCAGCGCCGAAATCTGTGCGGTGGTCAAGGCCGACAGCTATGGCCATGGTGTCGAGCGAGTTGTCCCGGTTCTTTTGAAAAATGGCGCCACCCGGTTGGCTGTGTCCATGCTGGATGAGGGCATCCAACTGCGGGGCCGCGGCATTGACGTACCGATCCTGATTCTGGGCTATACCGATCCGCGCCGGGCCCCGGAGATCATCGCCCATCGCCTGACCCAGACCGTCTACAGCCTGGACCTGGCCCAGGCCCTCTCCCGGGCTGCTGTCGATCTCGGTCAAGATGCCCGGATTCACATCAAAGTGGACACAGGGATGGGACGCGTTGGTTTCATGGCGGGTTACGAAGCGATCAAGGCCATTACAGCGATTGCCCATTTACCGCGCATCATCATCGAAGGCATGTTCACACATTTTGCCACAGCTGATGAGCCAGATGACCATTACACCTGGCAGCAATTCGAGCAGTTCATGGGGATCAGCCGTGAGCTCGACCGCATTGGCCTGTCGATCCCGATCAAGCATGTCTGCAATTCAGCCGCGACGATGCGATACCCGGCCTTGCATCTGGACATGGTCCGGCCGGGCTTGATCCTGTATGGCATGGTGCCTCCCGGCTGCCCTGACGCCTATCCTGATCTCAAACCGGCCATGACCTTGAAATCCAACCTGGTCCTGGTCAAAAAAGTTCCACCCGACACCTCGATCAGCTATGGCCGGTTATTCACCACCCGGCGCGAAAGTGTGATCGGCACCATTCCGATCGGTTACGCGGACGGGTATTCCCGCCGCCTGACCCATCAGGCCAGTGTTCTGGTCCATGGTCAGCGAGCACCAGTTGTCGGCAGGATCTGCATGGACACCTGCATGGCCGATCTGACCGACTTGCATGACGCTGCCGCAGTGAAAACGGGCGATGAGGTCGTTCTTTTTGGCCGCCAGAGCTTCAATGGCCACGATGTGGCGATTCCCGTCGATGAAATGGCCGAGTGGCTGGATACGATCAATTACGAGGTCACGTGCCTGATCGGCAAGCGGGTGCCACGCGTTTATTTCAAGGACGGGGCCCTGGAGCATGTCAGCAACTACCTGATCTGAACACCTTTGCCAGACGCAAAAAAGAGCCAGGCCCCGGGGGGAAAACCGGGGCCTGGTCTTGATGCATATCGGGAGTCAGGCTGTTATTTGTGCCAGACTGTATGGGCTATTTCTTGTCGCCGTTCCAATACTCGGCTTTAGGATCGAGGAGCCATTCATGGGCCGGATCGTCGATGCGGGTCTTTTCCCATGGATTGCCCGGCAGGTGGCGAATGCCCCACATGTAGCAGCAGGCATAACCCGGCGCCATGACCTGGGCATGCGTCCCCTCAGTAATGACCGCGCAGCCGTTGTGGTGGAGTTCATAGACATCACCATTGACCCAGCCAGCACCGAAACCCTGGGGTTTTTCAAAATGGTAGAAATAAATCTCCGGCTGGGGGTGCCCATGCGGCGGATAGCTCGACCATTTGCCCGGCAGGTTGATGACCTCGCCGAGGACCATGTTCGAGTATGGGGCGGTTTCGTAGTCATAGCAGGTGCGGACGTCGCGTTTGATGCAGTTGTCCAGTTCACCGTTGGCACCGCGGCGCCAAGTATCGACCTCGTCCGGTGTGTAGAGATGAGCTTCGAATTTACGGTCGTTGTAGGACTTCTGGACGTAAAACTCGCAATGGTCATCAGCCGTCAGCGTGCAGGTGCCGCCGGCTGGCATCAGGATACACCAGGGATTGTAGTCAAAAGGATTGGGCCGGTCCATGGCGACCTTCTGACCGGCAAATTCGACCGTGGCCTTGCCCTTGATCAGGATCCAGGAAAATTCCTTTTTATCCTCGGCAAAGGTGTAGGTATCGCCGGCCTCCATGACGAGCAGGCCGACATCCATCCAGCTTCCTTCGCCATTGTTTTTGTCCAGGCTGACATATTCGTTATAGCCGCGCTGGACTTGCTTATCAATGTACATAATCAATACCTCCCGTGTTGACCCATGTTACGGCACCATTATAACACCAAAACATGCTCAAGAGTGAAGCAAAATAATGCCAAGTATTGAAAACAATGTCAATAGGGTCCTTTGTCCGGGTTCTGGTGTTATCATGAAAACAAAAAACTTGGCCGGCACCCGATACGCCCGGCAGGAAAGCAGGTTTGACATGCAGATCGGTACGATCGGAACCGGCCCCATCGTTGAGACGTTTCTCGCAGCTTGCCAGCAAGTGCCATCCGTGCAGGTCGGTGCGGTTTATTCGCGCAGCAGTGAAAAAGCAGCCGCGTTGGCTAGTCGCTTCGATATTGCCAGGACATACACAAAATTGGATGAACTGCTGGGTGATCCGGCCATCGACACGATCTACATCGCCTTGCCCAACAGCCTGCATTTTGCCCAGGCTGTGCAGGCTCTGCAAGCGAATAAGCATGTCATTCTGGAAAAACCCCTGACATCGACCTTGGCCGAGGCACAGGCGCTGGTAGATCTGGCGCAGGAGCGAGGGCTGTACCTGTTCGAGGCGATTTCCACCCGCCATTTGACCAATTACCGCCAAGTCCGGCAGGATCTCTCCGACATCGGCCCTGTCCGCCTGATCCAATGCAACTATTCGCAATATTCCAGCCGCTATACACAACTTCTGGCTGGTGAAGTGACCAATATCTTCGACCCGGCTTTTTCCGGCGGCTGCCTCTACGATCTCAACATCTATAACCTGCATTTTGTCATCGGCCTGTTCGGCCAGCCGCAGGCGGTCCATGCTTATGCCAACAAGGCTTTCAACGGCATCGACACTTCCGGCACGGTGATTCTGGAATACGATGGCTTTATCGCTACCTGCTCTGCAGCCAAAGATTCAGCCAGTCCGTCGTTCCAGATCATCCAGGGCGAAAAAGGAACCATCGATGTCGCAGGCCCTGTCAACAGCTGCCCCTCGTATGAAATCAGAACAGGCTCGCGCCAGGACCACGTCAATCTGCAGACCCAGGAAAACCGGCTGGTCTATGAGATCGAGGCCTTTGCCGATTGCCTGGACAGCCAAGACTGGGATCAGGCCCAGTCTTGGATCGAGCAGTCATTGCTGGTCATGGAAGTGTTAGAAAAAGCCCGACATGCGGCCGGGATCGTGTTTGGGGTGGACCAGGCGACTTGAGCGGCTGAAGTCTCTCAGTAAAAGGGGGAGAAAGGTTGTGGAGTGATGAAAAGATCGATCGCTGCAATCGTGCTGATCACATTAGTTTTCTGCCTGGCAGGCTGTAATGAAAACGACAATGCCCCTGTTTTGTGGATTACTCCGGGGATCACTGAATATTGGACCTATATGTCGTCAACGCCTGGTATCGAATTGACAGCTGCATTTACCCTGGACTTGAAAAACAGTGATTTCAAATATCACTGGGTCACTGAACAGGGCACCTTCCTGATGTGGCACGGAAATGAAAAAGGAATGGGCCGGATAGAGGATTTGGGAAACGACATCATGACCAATGTCCATCAATTGTACTGGTCTGAAGGCTATGATGCTATCAGCGAAAAATCCTTCACAATCCATTTGACGATTGAGAATATACATACGGCTGAAGTGATCGCAAAAGCGAGTCTTAAAATCGATCATCCCGAGGAAGGCTATTTCACGATAGATCAGTAACGAGGAATGAGACATGGCGCATTCATTCTTCCAGTACACTTTCTGTCCGAAAAATGAGCAAGAGGGGGAGGGCCATGCAGATTCATCAAGCTCTGATCGCACCCTGTGGCATGAACTGCGCCCTGTGTGTCAGCTACCAGGCTGGCCAGCAGGATCTGAACAAGCTGGGCTTTCACAAGAAGTACTGCCTGGGTTGTCGTCCGCGCGGCAAGCATTGCCTGCATATGAAAGAAGCCTGCGACCTGGTTGGAAAAGGTCAGGTCCAGTTCTGCTTCGAATGCGGGGATTTCCCCTGTCAGCGGCTCAAGTCATTGGACACGCGCTATAAGACGCGGTACCACATGAGCATGATTGACAATCTCCGGCAGATCCAGTCGGAAGGACCGGAAAAATTCCTGGCCGCACAAGCTGAAATCTGGCGCTGCCCATCCTGCGACAATCTGATTTGTTGCCACAATGGCCTGTGTCTGCACTGTGACCTCGACAAGCTGCGTCAAAAGAAAACGTATACCTGGGACGAGCCCGTTACGCGAAAAACTGAGAATCGATAATTGGTTTGTGAGAACCATTCCCCTCACGCTTTCAGCCATTTCTGGTGGGTGCTCCGTGGTTTGCCAGGTATAGATGGTTTGAGTCGACCAGCATCTACCAGCGGCTGGACGTATGTTTTGACAAAATAACCCTTGCTTTCAAATCCAAATTTCCGGGCCAATTCTTCTCTCGAACGGGGTGTTTCGCAAAAGGCCAAGATCTCCTTCTCCAGCGGCAAAACAGAAGGCCGATTCACATCAGGAAAGATCCTGTCTGATGGAGCTTTCGTGAACGTGACTTTGAATATGCCGCGTCTGTCAGAAAAGAGTGGCGGTGGTAATCCGGCTTTTTCCAGTTCGACTCGAATCGTTGGGATACCAGAAAATCGATTCTCGGTGTGAAGCAGGATTTCCATTGCCCCGGCCAAATAGGGATTGCGTGTATCGGCAGCAACTTTCCCCAATTCGTCAAGTGTGATTCTGCCATAGAGACCACCAGGATTTTCAAGCTCCAGACGATCGGCATACAAAATGAGGCGAATCGGTGAATTTTCAGTATGGATGCTGTAATCACGGTGGATCATGGCGTTCAGCAGAATTTCGCGAACTGCTTTGAGGGGATACTCTCCACGGTCATGTCGGGTACCATCCTCTGCGATGATGGTACGGGTAGCCATGTTTCGATTGACAAAAGCCATGGCTTGTTCCAGCATTTGCGGTAGTGTACCTTCGATCCGTTTGTTGTCGAGAAAGCGTTCATTGCCAGAACCGATATCGCCCATTTCATGCCCGGGAATAACCAGTGCAGTCAGTGACAATTGTGGAAAAAATTCTTGAGGATATTCACCCAATAGCAAAATCCCTGCCAAAGTGGGCTGCCCATTCTGGACAAGTCCTTGAGTTTCCAAAACCCTGTTATCATCGAGATTTGCCAGGTTTGGCTTTTGCTGCCGCAGGCTGATCATATAGTCTATGACCCGCTCTTTAGAGAAATGATCCAGTTTCAGACGACTGATCGTACGTAATTCATCATGGATTCGGCGTCGATAGGCTTCGTAACTATAAATTTCATATTCCGTCATGGGCTGGTCTGATTCACCAACACGAACATAGGATCCTCGGAGGCGTCCTGCACCTCTGTAAAAACACGGTTTATCAGTCAAGTCACATTCGGAAATTTCAGCACTGACAATCATTTTTCCTTCTATTTGCGCAACTGTAAACAGAGGACGGATAACAGGTTCCATCTGCATCGACTGTTCCACGACTTTTTTCTGCAAGTCCTGAGGGTCATAAACACCTGTAATTTGAAACCCGGTTGCTTCATCCATTCCGAAAATGATGATGCCTCCGCCTTGCTGATTGGAAAAGCTGGACAAGGTATCATACAGTCGTGTCGGCGTGCCAATGGCTGCCTTTTTAACCTCAACAGATTGCTTTTCACAACGCTCACTTTGGATTTTTGTAACAAGAGCAATTAATTCTTCTTCAAGCAAGATTATTCACCACCTTTAATTGAAGAATAATACAAAATTTAGTGAAGAGCAATTCTATAAGTAAAAATTAGAGTAAATCATTTCAAGTTAAGAGAAATAGTAAGCCAAAATATGAAAATAACGCAAATATAATGAAAATCAAAGCAAAAATAGCGAAAAAATGGCCGCTAACCGGGTGACATCAGGTTCTGCCAGCATGGGCTGTACAAATATCTCCACGATTTGGCGCACCAGCGCTTCACTGATGTTCATGGTCAGGCCTTCTCAGCATTTTCGTCGCTGTGCTGAATCTTGGCTTGGAGAGCGGTTTTAAGCCCACCCTCGCGCGACCTCTGGTATGCTTTCGGCAATTGCCAGTTTTGGGACCAGCCCTCGCACGACCCCTGGTGCGATTTTCGGCAATTGCCGCGATCGGTGCCAACCTTCGCTCAGTCCCCGGCAAATTACCGCCACGAATCGTTGCAGTCCCCAGCTCAAAGCCGTAAACTGTACCCACCTCTCGCCCGCCAGCGCCCCCGTCCCCGGCCATCCGGCCGCGTCCGGTCTCGCCCGCTACTCGACCTCTGGAGGACCATGGACAAACACACCATCCTGAAGGAAACATTCGGCTTTGCGGATTTTCGTCCGGCCCAGGCGGAGATCATCGATGAACTAATGGCAAGCCGGGATGTGCTGGGGGTGATGCCGACGGGAGCCGGCAAGTCCTTGTGCTACCAGGTCCCGGCCTTGCTGCTGGACGGTGTGACCCTGGTTGTTTCGCCGCTGATTTCCCTGATGAAGGACCAGGTCCAGGCGCTGGGCCAGAATGGCATCCGTGCTGCCTACATCAACAGCTCCCTGACCGCAGCCCAGATCACCGAGGTGATCCGGCGCGCTGCCAACCAGCACTACAAGCTGATCTATGTCGCCCCGGAACGGCTGCTGACACCGGTCTTCGTTGAGCTTTGCCAGCAGATACCCGTTGCGATGCTGACTATCGACGAGGCTCATTGCATCTCCCAGTGGGGCAACGACTTTCGACCCAGCTACATGAAAATCCAGGACTTCCTCGCCAAACTGTCTGTCCGCCCGGTGATCAGCGCCTTCACGGCGACCGCAACAGCCGAAGTACGCGATGACATTGTCCATCTGCTCGGTCTCAGAAATCCGCGCCGGATCGTGACCGGTTTTGACCGGGAAAATCTGTTCTTCTCCGTCCAGAAACCCAAAGACAAAGATCAGGCGCTGATGAAAATCATCCGGGCCCACGGCAATGACACCGGCATCGTCTACTGCTCCACCCGGAAAGCGGTTGAGGAAGTCTGTGATTTCCTGCAGCAAAACCGGATCGCGGCGACGCGCTACCATGCGGGCCTCAGTGAGATCGAACGCCACCAGAACCAGGACGATTTCCTGTATGACTGGGCCACGGTCATGGTTGCGACCAACGCTTTTGGCATGGGCATCGACAAATCCAATGTCTCGTTCGTCATCCACTACAACATGCCGATGGATGTGGAAAGCTACTATCAGGAGGCAGGGCGGGCCGGGCGCGACGGCTCGCCAGCTGAATGCGTCGTCTTGTACAGCGGCCAGGATGTCAAAACCAACACCTTTCTAATCGATCGCAAAGAGCCCAACCCGGATCTGCCAGACATCCAGAGCATGCTCGCGCGCCAGCGCGACCACGATCGGCTGAAGGCCATGACCTTCTATTGCAGCAGCCACACCTGCCTGCGCGCCTACATCCTGCGCTATTTCGGCGAAACGACCCACGCCTATTGCGGCAAATGTTCCAATTGCCAGACCGAATTCGTCAAAGTCGATGTCACCCGCGAATCCAAAGCCATCCTGGCGGTCATTTACCGACTCGCCCAGCGACGGCAGCAATTTGGCAAGACCGTCATCCTTGACATTCTACTCGGCAGCAAAAGCGAGCGCATTTATCGCGCCCAGCTCGACACACTTGCTGCCTATGGCTTTCTCCAGGATTCCAATCGAGCCAGTCTGGGCGCCATCCTGGATCAGCTTTTGGAACAAGGGTACTTGGCTGTGGCAGGTACGACCTACCCCGTCCTGGTTCTGACCGAACGGTCGGGGGAGATCCTGCAGGGCGACGAACCCGTCTTGATCATGGTTCCGAAAGAAAAGCCCAAAGCGAAAGCTCACACACGCGGCTCTCCTATTGAGCCCGAAACAGCGACTCAGCCGGACCAAGGCCTGTTCGCCCGCTTGAAGGCCCTGCGCAGCACCATCGCCAAGGAAGAACACGTGCCAGCCTACATGGTCTTCACCGATGCGACTTTGACAGACCTGTGCCGGAAAAAACCGCAAAACCAGACCCAGCTGCTCGCTGTGTCTGGCATCGGAGCGCAGAAAGCCCAGCGCTACGGCCAGCGCTTCCTGCACGAAATCAGCCGGGAATATGGATAAGGATCCAAAATATGAACATATGTATTTTCCATGGATCCGGATGACCGGTCTAGCTGAAGAACTGATTCTTAGAGGGTCAGTAACAACCGAAAATTTGCTAAAATGAGATGCGTCCGTTTGCATCCACCGACCTTTCCAATCCTGCTGCCACTTAAACACTACCCCGCTAATGGAGGACCACCCCGATGAAACGTTCAGAAATCAACACTGTCATCCGCGACATGGAAAAACTGGCCCGGGATCATCAATTCGCCCTGCCACCTTTTGCCAGCTGGCAGCCATCAGACTGGGCAGCAGCCGGACCTGACTACGATGAAATCCGCGACAACAAGCTGGGCTGGGACATCACGGATTACGGCCTGGGACGCTTTGCCGAAGTCGGCTTTGGCCTTTTCACCCTGCGCAATGGCAACTACCACAATCCCAAATACAAGAAATCCTACGCCGAAAAAATCCTGATGCTCTATCCAGGCCAGACAGCTCCCCTGCATTTCCATTGGGCCAAGATGGAGGATATCATCAACCGCGGTGGCAACGTGGTCTACATCACGGTCTACAATGGCGCCGAGGATGGCACGCGGCTCGACACGGACGTGGTGATTCACCTCGATGGCCGGGAACTGACCGTGCCCGCTGGCACTCAGGTGAAACTGGCACCCGGCGAAAGCATCGCGATCGATCCATATCTCTACCACGACTTCATCGTCCCGGCCGAAGGTGGACCGGTCTTGCTGGGTGAAGTCTCGATGTGCAATGACGACGACAACGACAATCGCTTCTATGCACCGATCGGCCGTTTCCCTACCATCGAAGAAGATGAGGCTCCCTATCGCTTGCTGTGCACAGAATATCCGGTGGCGAGGGTCTGACGCACAACTATGAAAAATCGCACCTTTAAAACCCTGATTGGCCTGGCCGTTGCCATCCTGACCCTCACCAGCCTGGCTGCCGCATTCACCTTTTTCAGCCAGAACCCAACGGCCACTCAGCCGACTGGCCAGACAACGGCTGCGGCTGCTACCCCCTCGCCAGCCGTCACCTCGGTTCCGATTCCGGAACCGACGGTCACACCGACGCCGACTGCGTCTCCTACGGCTACACCAACCCCCACGCCTGACCCCACACCGACCCCGAAACCCACACCAACGCCCAAACCGACGCCGACGCCCAAGCCCACTCCGACACCAACACCAACTCCCACACCCACACCGATCCCGAAAGACTATTCCGGCAAACTCTGGTGGGCAATCGGCGACAGCATCACCAACTCCGGCCTGTATCCTGACCTGCTCGTGAAGAAGCTCGGCCTGAAATACTATTACAACGACGGCATTGCTGGCACGACGATGGCCACCATGGGCGACCGCGTGACCAAGAACAAACTGGAGACCTTTGACCTGGTGACCGTTTTTGCCGGAACGAATGACTACGGCCTCGGCACGCCGCTCGGCGCTCCGGGTGATGCCGCCAATGCGAACACGTTTTATGGCGATGTCCAGAAGGTCATCAGCAAGATCCGCGCCGCCAACCCCTCGGTCGAGCTCGTCTTCCTGACCCCGATCAAACGTGGTGACTACAGCCACCAGCCCGTCTACCCGGAACCCAACGACGCAGGGTATACCCTCGACCAGTACGTCAAAGCAATCAAGGACGTCTGCGCCCAGAACAACGTCAAAGTGATCAACCTCTTTGCCACCAGTGGCATCACCGAGAAAAATATCTCGACCTACACCAGCGACAACCTCCACCCCAACTGGGACGGTGCAGAACTGATCGCAGCGGCGATCCAGAAGGGTCTGGTTTATTGATTGACTTTCAAATGAGAGCACAGCTGGAAAGTCTGCTATTTAAGAACACGTGTTCGTAAACGATTGCGGCGCATTTCAACTGTTTTTTAACTGGCTTCATTCACTCTGATTTGCTACCGTTTTCTGTCAAAGTGCACATAAAGTGCCGCTCTTTATCATCTGAATTGTCGAAATAAACAAAAGGCAATTGACAGATTGGGTGGATCCAACTATGATCGGAAACATAACGAGCACGTGCTCTCTGGAGATTGAAACAAATGCGAGTGACATTAAAGCAGATCGCCGAGAAAGCAGGCGTCCATCGTTCAACAGTCGACAAAGTCTTGCACGACCGAGAAGGTGTCAGTGACGAAGTTCGTGACCGGATCCAGAAGTTGTTGGTTGAAATGCACTATGAAACCAATGCAATTGGCAAAGCATTAGCCCAACAGAAAAACCCTAAGCTCATCATAGTTTCACTGCTGAGAGTTGACTCGCTGAACGAAATCAAGGAGGGCATTGAAAGAGCATTTAGCGAAGTCAGCAGCTTTGGTCTGAGAATTGAATATCAATTAAGCAGTGTTGCCAATTATACCGAACAGGCAGAGAATTTGCGATTGCTGCTCAAAAGGAAATTTGACGGACTGATCGTCGCTCCGGTCAGAAACCCACTGATAACAGAAGAAATCGACAAACTCGTTGACAAAGGAATTCCCGTTATCACCGTCAATACCGATCTGCCGGAAAGTAAAAGAACTTGCTTCATCGGACAAGATTCCGTTCGTGCGGGTCGAGTAGCAGGACAATTGATGGGGGAAATCCTGAATGGACAGGGAAAAGTCGCCATCATCACAGGCTCCTCCCTGATGTTGAATCCAACCGAACGGTTGCAAGGATTCAATGAACTGATCAAAGAGCAATACCCTAGAATTACAGTTGTCGAAGAAATTGAAACGAAAGAAATTGCATTGATCACTTTTCAGAAGGCTATTGATGTGATCAACCGGTATGATGATTTGTCTGGTATCGTGATCACTTGTGGCCAAGTCAATGAACTCGGTAAAGCGGTTCGAATGTTAAATAAAAGCAAAACGATTAAAATTATTAGTTATGACTTATATCCAGAAATCAAGAAACTGGTCGAAGATGGAACCGTTAACTTTACAATCTGCCAGAATCTGGGTTCACAGGGGTTTCGCAGTATGAAGACGATGTTCGATATTGTTTTCAACAATGCTTTCCCTGATGTTCGAGTGATGAATTCCGAAATCGACATTAGAATTCGCGAGAATATCAATTTGTAAAACAATCCGTTCAAGCAGCCCCTTTTTTGCACGAAGCGAGCACGCGCTCGTAATTGCCTATCAAATAAACAATCTGATTAGCAATATACAGAAAAATTTGAAGAAACTCTTTTGCCCATAAGGAGCACGTGCTCGTAATGAATGATTGAACGAAAATCAGTCAACCGCAAAATATCAAAGCGGGGATTCAAGCGAGAGAGGAGGTTGTTTTATCCCGCTTTATATAGAGAACAAAACAGATAAATAATTTTTGGAGGAATGAGAAGTCTATGAAAAAACAATTGATTGTCCTGACCATGATCCTCGTCTTGATGATTCCTTTTATGGCAGCCTGTGCATCCACTGGCACAACTGCTGCAACGACAGCAGCTCCTGCCGGAACAACTGCTGCCGCTGAAACGACGGCTGCACCTGCGGCTGAAACCATGACCATCGGTTTTGTTGTCAAATCCCTGGCTGACCAGCACTGGGTTCTGGTCAAGGCCGGTGCCGAAGCAGAAGCCAAGAAGCTTGGTGTGAATGTCAAATTCATTGCACCGAATGCTGAAAGCGATGTTCAGACTCAGGTCGACATGATCGACACGCTGGTTGGTGAAGGCGTTGATGCCCTGTGCGTCGCCCCTTCCTCCCAGGATGCTGTTCTGCCCGCCTTGCAGAAAGCCGGTGAAGCCGGTATCCCGGTTCTTGCGATCGATACAGACACAACCTACGACAAGAAAGTGGCCTTCATTGGTACTGGTAATGAAGCTGCTGCCAAAATGGGTGCAGAATTTGCGGCCAGCGTTGTCGGCAAAGGTGCCAAAGCCATCATTCTCCGCGGCCGTCTCGGCGACCCGACCCATGATCAGCGCGAAGCTGGCATCAAAGCTGCCCTGGAAGCTGCCGGTGTTGAAATCCTGGAAAGCAAGGATGCAGGTTCAGAAGCTGAAAAAGGACTCAATGTCACGCAGGACCTGCTGACCCGCTTCCCCAAGATCGATCTGGTCATCACCACGGCCGACTCAATGGCTCAAGGTGCACAGCGTGCCGTTGAAGCTGCTGGAGTTGAGACTCTGGTCATGGGCTTTGACGGTACCCTGCCGGTTTGCGAAATGGTTATCGCAGGCAAGATGCTCGGTTCTACGGCTCAGAATCCCTATGAGATGGGTGTCCTCGGCATTCAGAATGCTGTCAAGGCTGCCAAAGGTGAAACAGTCGAAGCTCGCATCGACTCCGGTGCCGTGGTCGTCAGCAAAGATAACGCCGATGCGTTCCTCAAGGAACTCCAGGCCAAAGTTGCCGGCGCTCAATAAGCAAACGCACTTGAATGATCCCAGGGTGGAGGGCCTTAGACGGCCCTCCACCTACGAAAAAGGTAAATGGCGGTAGACGATGGGCGAGATAATTTTTGAACTGAAAAATATTACCAAATATTTTCCAGGTGTCATTGCACTGGACGATATGAGCTTTCAAATTCGTGCAGGTGAAGTGCATGGGCTCATCGGGGAAAACGGGGCCGGGAAATCGACTTTGATCAAAGTGTTGACCGGTGTACACAAGCCTGACAAAGGCAAGATCCTCATGGATGGGTCCGAAGTCACTTTTCAAGGACCGGTCAATGCCCTGCAGAAAGGCGTTGGTTGTGTCTATCAGGAACTGAATATTGTTCCACAGCTGAATGTCATCGATAACTTGTTTATTGGTCACTACATCCAGCAGAAGAAATCACCCTTGCTGAATTATTCGGAAATGAAACACAAGACACGCGAAATCATGGAGTCATTAGGCGCCGATGTGGATCCGATGCGTGAATGCTCGACGCTCGGCATCGGGGTTCAGCAGACCATTGAAATTGCCAAAACGATCTTGCACAAGTCCAAATTAATCATCATGGATGAACCAACATCCAGCTTGTCTGAAAAAGAAGTCAAACAATTGATGGCAACGATACGGCTTTTAAAAGAGCAGAACATCGCTATCATCTTTGTTTCACATAAGCTCGAGGAGATCTTTGAAATTTGTGACGTCGTTACAGTCATGCGGGACGGTAAGCATGTCAGCACCACTCCCGTTGTTGAAATGACGAAAGATAAGCTGATTGCCGACATGGTTGGCCGGAGTCTGGAGAACCTTTTCCCCAAGAAAAGTTTTGATCGCGGCGAAGAATATCTGCGCGTGGAAGGTTTGACCAGCATCGGTAAGTTCAAGGACATCCATTTCACCGCTTATGGCGGCGAGGTTCTGGGTTTCTCCGGTCTGGTCGGAGCAGGACGGACTGAATTGTTCCGGGCGATCTTCGGCATGGATCCGATTGACAAAGGAACTGTATATGTCCGGGGCAAGGACGCCCAGATAAAAAATCCAGCTAATGCCATTGACCATAGGATTGCCTTCCTGACTGAAGACCGCAAAGGTGAAGGATTGATCTTGGATGATACCATCCTCAACAATGTCACGCTGGCTACAATCGACAAAGACGTCAAAGGATTCTTGCTGGACTCAGAAAAACGCAAAGAAAAAGCTAACCGGAATGTCAAGGAGCTGAAAATCAAAACGCCTGGATTGGACACCAATGCAGGCACGCTCTCAGGTGGCAACCAGCAAAAGGTTGTGATTGGGAAATGGCTCAACACGGACGCGAACATCTATATCTTTGATGAACCAACCCGTGGCATCGATGTTGGCGCAAAAATTGAAGTCTATAACATCATGAACAGCCTGACGGAAGCTGGTAAATGCGTCATCATGGTTTCTTCCGAACTCCCTGAGATCCTGGGGATGAGTGACAGGGTCATCGTCATGCGCGAAGGTCGTATCACAGGTGAAGTAGACCGCAAGAGTATGAAATTCAATTCCGAAAGTATTATGAAAGCGGCTTGGGGAGGAACGATCTAATGAGTACCGAAGTGATAAAAAGAGAAAATAAGCTCAAGAAACTGGCCGGAAAACTAGGTCCGTTACTGGCCCTGGTCGTGTTGATGATCCTGCTGGCCCTTTCAACAGGCGGCAGATTCCTTGCAGTCAACAACATTTCAAACGTTTTGCGTCAAGCGCCGATTGTTGCCCTAATGGCGTCCGGCATGCTGATGGTCATCCTGACAGGCGGTATAGACCTGTCTGCAGGGTCCCTGCTGGCTGTATCGATCTCGTTTATGGGTGTTATGCTCAAGACTTTTGGTATCACCAATCCTGTCCTTCTAATTGGTGGGTGCTTGCTGACCGGTACGCTTTTCGGACTGGTCAATGGACTGATGCTGACACAGCTTCACTTGCCACACCCTTTCATCTCGACGTTGGGCATGAAGAACATCGCTCGAGGTCTGGCTCTATTGATCACAGGAGCTGCAGCCATCGCTGGTTTCCCGGCGCCAGTTTTGTTCATCGGCGTATTTGATATCAAGTTAGGAAAATTTTCGATTCCGTTCAGCTTCATCCTGGTAATTGTTCTGTTCTTCCTGATCTTCATCTTCCTGACCCGGACTGCCCTGGGCCGAAAAATCTATTCCTTTGGCGGCAACCGTGAAGCGGCTCGCCTGGCTGGTATCAATGTCAATGGCATCCAGCTCTTTGTCTACACAGCAGCTGGCTTCATGTTCGCCCTGGCCGGTCTGGTCTATGCAGGCCGCCTGAATTCGGCAGTGCCCCTGGCTTCACTGGAAGGCGACCTCGATGCGATCGCCGCCTGTATCATCGGTGGTGCTTCGTTCAATGGTGGCAAAGGCAGTATCTGGGGCACCTTGATCGGTGCCATGATGATCACCGTTATCCGCAATGGCTGCAATCTGCTCGGACTTTCAAGTGACCTGCAGCAGATCATCATTGGTGCCATCATCGTTGTCGCAGTCACCATCGACGTTGTCCGCTCCTCTTTGCAGGCTCGTGCCAAGCGTCTCGCAGTTGCCCAGTAAAAATTCAAAAATCAAAGGAGTTCAACCATGAAAATCGGAATCATTGGTGCTGGCCGTATCGGCAAGGTACATGCGAAAAACATTGCCATGTTTGTCAGGGAAATGGAAATCAAGACCATCGCAGACCCGTTTGCCAACGAAGAGACAGAGGCGTTTGCCAAGCAATATGGCATTGCCCATGTGACAAAAAATGCCGAAGATATCTTGAACGACAAGGAGATTGAAGCGGTTCTGATCTGTTCTTCGACGGATACGCATTCCAAGTACATCGTTGAATCGGCACGGGCAGGCAAGCACATATTCTGCGAAAAACCGATTGATTATGATCTCACTAACGTTCATCAGGCGATCAAGTCTGCAGACGAAGCCGGTGTCAAGTTGATGATTGGCTTTGTCAGACGGTTTGATCACAATCACCGGGCTGTGTATGACATGGTCCAGGCGGGGAAAGTGGGTGTGCCCCACATCATCAAGATCTCTTCCCGGGACCCTGAGCCTCCGCCGATCAGTTACGTCAAAGTCTCTGGTGGCATCTTCTACGATATGATGATCCACGACTTTGACATGGCAAGATTCCTCGCTGGTAGTGAAGCTGTGGAAGTGTATACACAAGGGTCCGTACTGGTTGATCCCCAGATTGGTGAAGCTGGAGACGTGGACACCGCGATCGTCACGGTCCGGTTTGCCAGTGGTGCCCTGGCTGTCATCGACAACAGCCGCAAAGCGGTCTATGGCTACGACCAGAGGGTTGAAGTATTCGGTTCGGAAGGCTGTGCCATCAATGCCAATGATCTCTCACATACAGCAGCGCTTATGAATGGTGAAGGCACTGTCCATGACCATTGTTACAAGGTGATGTGGGACCGGTATACGGGTGCATTCGTCAGTGAGATGAAAGCTTTTGCCGACGCGATCATCAACGACAAGGATATGCCTGTCACCGGCATGGATGGACTCTATCCAGTTCTGATGGCAGCCGCCGCGACCAAGTCGTTGAAAGAAGGCAGACCTGTCAAAATCAGCGAAGTTGAATAAAGAAAGAAAATGACACCGACGATCAAGGACATTGCCCAAGTCTTGGGTATCTCGCATGCGACGGTTTCCAGAGCCATCAATGGACGAGCGGGAGTCAGTCCTGAGCTTCGTCAATCTATTCTGGAAACGGCAGAAAAACTCTGTTACACACCGAATGCCATCGCACGAGGCCTTGTCAACAGGCAGAGCATGACGATCGCCTTCATTGTTCCTGATTTTACGAATTCATTTTTCATTGAGATCGCTCGTGCCGTAAATTCAACGGCATCAGCTCGCGGATTCAAAACGGTCATGTGCGATACTCAATGGAGTCATCAGGAAGAATTGAAACAGATCCGGATGATGACCGAAAACCGGGTCGACGGAATTATCATCAAATCCTTTGGAGAAGACGATTCCTATCTCGTCGACTTGGGGGTACCGGTTGTCAAGTTGAATCCCACTGCTGACCCAGAGCTGTCCTCGATTGATGTCGATAACTTTGCGGGTGCCTTTGCAGCAACGGAACACTTGATCCAGTGTGGCTATGAACAAATCGCCTATATTGGCAGTTTACTGGATCCGCAAACATTGCAAGGCCGGATTGATGGCTATCGACAGGCCTTGAGAGCCTACAATCGGGCATATGAACCCCGACTTGTATCGTTGGGTGAGTACACACTCGAATCTGGAAGTCGTTGCTATGAAGAACTGCGGGCTTCAGGATTGGCGTTCGATGCAGTGGTTTGTGAAAATGACATGATTGCTCTGGGTGTTTATAACAGTGCTCTGCAAGACAAGCGAGTCATTCCGGCTCAGTTCGGCTTGATCGGATTTGATGATATTTTCGTTGCCGGATTGCCAATGACGCAATTGACGACCATGGCCCAACCAAAATTTCAAATCGGCGAGAGAGCAGCAAATTTGTTGATTGACTTGATCAATGACCCTGGCCAGACAAAAAACCAGTCCATCATCCTGAATCCTGAGCTGGTTGTTAGATCTACAACACGAAATATATGTACGTGAAGGAGAATAAACCTATGAAACTATTAAAATCGGCTTGCATCGAGCCCATGTATTCGGAAATTCCATTTCTCGATCGCTTCCAGGCCGCAAAAAATGACGGTTTTGAATATGTTGAATTCTGGGGCTGGACCGATAAAGACATCGACGCGGTCAAGGCTGCTGCTGAAAAAGCCGGGATTGGCATCAGTGGCTTTAACGGTGATGCGGACTATTCCTTGATTGATCCCACTCACAAAAAACCTTATCTGGACTATCTTAAGCAATCCGTTGCAGTGGCGAAAAAAATTGGCGCTTTGAGTGTCACCATCCATTCCAATGCCCTGGGTGACGGTGGCGTCGTAGTCAATCACTACACGGAATTGTCTGACACGGTCAAACTGTGTGCCATGTACGACACCTTGCTGGAGTGCGCCAAGATTGCCGAAGAAAGCGGCATTGCTATGAACCTCGAGGGGTTGAACATCATTTCCGACCATGTCGGCAACTATCTGCAGACAACCAAAATGGCTGCGGAAATGACGCGTCTGATTGGTTCTCCCAAATTGAAAATCCTCTACGACGTTTACCATATGCAACTGAACGAAGGAAATCTGTGCAACACGATCAGTGAATTTGTCGACCAGATCGGCCATGTCCATGTCGCAGATGTACCTGGACGCCATGAACCTGGCACTGGGGAAATCAATTACACCAAGATCTTCTCCCTGTTCGAAGAATTGGACTATCAAGGCCGGATCGGTTTTGAACTATTTCCCAAGACGACGACCGCTGAGGCCGTCAAAGCGATCATGTCCTACTGATACTACCTGTCTCTTTGACTCCGAGATAGGTTTCTTCCTCAAATGCAAATGCCTGACTTGGTGGAGTCAGGCATTTGCCTGAAGAGGCCAGAAAGAGTCGCGTATGAGTTAAGAAAACCCTGTTTTACATGAATCCACCTTTGATCCCAGACAACTTGATTCGAGGTAAACCACATGGAACTGAAAATTGGCCTGGTCGGAACCGGTGCAATTGGCCGGACACATATTGAACGAATTAATCAAACCTTGCAGGGCGCTCTTGTGGTTGCCTGTTCCGATGTCAATGTGGCATTTGGCAAATCCGTAGCGGAAAAAATCGGGTGTTCTTTCTACGAAGATGCGGATGCGATGATTGCTGATCCGAGCCTGGATGCGATCATCGTGACCGCTGCTGACCCTTACCATGAACGTTTTGTTCTGGCTGCGATCCAGGTTGGCAAGTATGTTTTTGTCGAAAAACCTTTGGCTCCAGAAGCAGAAGCCTGCAAACGCATTGTTGAAGCGGAAATGGCAGGCGGTAAAAAATTGGTCCAGGTCGGTTTTATGCGTCGCTACGATCCAGGTTATCGGCAGCTCAAGAAAATGGTTGCTGAAAAAACCTATGGGGAGCCGTTGCTGCTCCACTGCGCGCATCGCAACGCTTCATCCGGCGACGGTTGGACAACGTCCATGTCCGTTGAAAATTCAATGATTCATGAAATTGATGTCTTGCGCTGGCTTCTGGGTGAAGACTATGCCACAGCAGAAGTAGTCTTTGGCAAAAGAACTCGTCATGCCAGTGATGATGTACAGGATCCCCAGGTCATGATCTTAACCACCAAATCCGGTGTTCGCATCGATGTCGAATCTTTTGTCAACTGCAAGTATGGCTATGACATCAAATGTGAAGTGGTCTGCGAAGAAGGGACGATCAATTTGCCTGAGCCAGCCAATGCCATGATCCGTGCCAATGCTTCGCGGATCACCCCTATTTGCTCGGACTGGTCGCAGCGTTTTGTTGAAGCATACAACGTTGAATTCCAGGAATGGATCCATGCCTGCAAGGCTGGCCGAGTCGATGGACCGTCAGCGTGGGATGGGTATGTCGGTCAGGTGACTGCCAAAGCTGCATCCCAGGCCCGCGATTCAGGTGCTGTGGTAAAAATTGACTTGGAAGCAATGCCGGAATTCTACAAATAATGCATGATCAGGTATATAGTTTACAAAATCTGAGGTAGGAATGATGAAACTTGCACTTTGTACTGATGTTTACAGCAATATCCCCTTTCCGGAGATTCTCGACAAAGTCAAATCATTGGGCTTGAATGCCGTTGAAATGACTTCAGGAGGATGGGCAACTTGCCCGCATGTCAAGCGAACCGAGCTCCTCTCCGACTCTGAGAAACTTGCTGCTTTCAAGGCGGAGTTTGCCAAGCGTGATATGGAAATCGCTGCCCTCAATTGTTCAGGCAACCCGCTTTGTCCTGGCGAAATGGGTGCCGACCACACCATGAGCACCTATGAAACCGTGGTGCTGGCCGGAAAACTCGGGGTCCGGAAAATTGTCATGATGTCAGGCTGCCCAGCCGGTGCCCCAGGCGACTCAGTCCCAAATTGGATCACGTCAACGGTCACCGTGCCATCCTATCTGGGCCCTGCACTGGACTACCAATGGAATGAAGTTGCCATTCCCTGGTGGAAAAGATTCGTCGACCATTGCAAAGCCCATGGCGTCGAACAGATCGCAATCGAAGAATTCCCCTGCCAATTGGTTTATAATCCGGAAACTTTGTGGAAGCTCCGTAACGCAGTAGATCCGATCATCGGGATGAATCTCGATCCGTCACACCTGATGGCCATGGGAGCGGACCCGATTGCCTCAGCCAGAGCTCTCAAAGGAGCGATCTACCACATCCATGGCAAAGATGCCAGGATCGAACGCGGATTGTGTGACATCAATGGACTGCCGGAAACCAAGCCGGTCACAGATGTCGAAAACAGGACTTGGAACTATGTCGCCGTAGGCTGTGGCAAAGACCTCCAGTGGTGGAAGGAATTTTTCTCGGTCTGCCGGATGATCGGGTATGACGATTACGTCTCCCTGGAAATGGAAGACCTGACTATGTCCGTGGAGGCAGGGGTGTTGACGTCCATTGATGCTCTGCAACAGACGATTAGCAAATGATTAACAGTTAATCCTGAAATATAATCTTGTCTGAAAGAGAACGGTGGATTGGCCGTTCTTTTTATATCCAGACCATGTTCTTGATTTTATATAGATACAAAAAAAGATAATTCTTGCCTGGTCTGGCTTGACGGATCAAAATATATCACCTAGATTAAATATGAAACGGGCTCGCGCCCGACTATTTGCGCAAAGTGGGTATTCTCATGCGTGTTACGATCAAACAAATCGCGGAAATTGCTGGAGTCGCCCGGTCGACCGTGGACAAGGTCTTGAATGACCGACCTGGCGTCAGCGACGAAGTGCGCGATCGAATTCAGAAAATTGCCGATGATCTGGGCTACGAGGCTAACATCATCGGCAAGGCCTTGGCTTTTCAGCATAAGCAGCTGACCATTGCCGTGATCATGCCGGACATTGAGTTCACCCAGGCTGCCAAGATTGGTATGGAAAAGGCCTATCAGGAGTACAAAGCATTTGGCATTAAAATCGATTACTACCTGACAAAAGACTATGATGTTGCTCAGCAGACTGCGACGTTGGACTATTTAGCTCAACATAACGTTGCCGGGGTGATCTTGCGACCTGCCGACGACAAACACTTGCAAGAGAAAGTACGTCAGGTCGTCCAGCAGGGTATTCCAGTCGTGACTTTCAACTCTGATCTCAAGAACAGCGGCCGCATGTGCTTCGTCGGCCAGGATTTGCTCAAAGCTGGCCGCGTAGCCGGTAACCTGATGGGCAAGCTTCTCAATCGCCAGGGCAAAGTTGCTATTATTACCGGCTCCACAACCCTGGCCGCCCTGGAACTGCGCCAGGAAGGATTTATTCAGCTGTTATCTGAGCGCTATCCTGACATTGAAGTCACGGAAGTCATTGAAACCCAGGAAAACAAGGTCGTCACGTTCCAGAAAACAATGGATTTGTTGCGCCGGTCTCCTGCCCTGAATGGCATCTATGTGACGGGCGGGCCAATTGCCGAAGTCGGAAAGGCGATCAAACTGATGAAAATGGCTGGCAAAGTCAAAGTCGTCTGTTTTGACTTATATCCCGAGGTCATCGAACTGCTTCAGGAGGAAGTGATCGATTTTACCATTGGCCAAGATCCCATTTCCCAAGGCTATCTGCCCGTTAAGATCCTGTTTGAATGCCTGTTCAATAACAAGAAACCCGATTCGGATTTTGTGCCAACAACGGTTGAAATTCGCGAAAAGGAAAGTCTGTAAAAAAAAATTATAAAAAACGGGCCCGAGCCCGTTGATTTTTCAAAAATATCCTGTATAGTGAAAGTAAGAGATGGATCCGTGATCCACATCTGATGATTTGTGCGATATGGCAGTGAATCTGCCATCGCAGCATTCATTCAAGTGAATGGAGAGTATCAGAAAATAACGGATCCACTATTTTTTAGACAAAGCGGGCCCGGGCCCGTAATAAACAGAGAGGTGAACTGTATGCTTATTGGAGAAAAGAAGATCGCTCGTCCGCTGCGCTGGGGTATGGTCGGTGGTGGCCGTACCGCCAATGTCGGCTACAAACATCGCTTGGGAGGCCTGCGCGACAACACTGCCTTCCAACTCATGGCTGGAGCCTTTGACATCGATGCCGAACGCGGACGTGATTTTGGCGTCAACATCGGCGTCGCTGCTGAACGCTGCTACCCGGATTATAAAACCTTGTTTGCCGAGGAAGCCAAACGGGCAGACGGTATCGAAGTTGTCACGATAGCCACCCCGAACAAGACCCATTTCGAAATCACCAAGGCTGCTTTAGAAGCTGGCCTGCACGTTATTTGTGAGAAACCGCTGTTCTTTGAAGTCGAACAGGGACTTGAAATCAAGGCTCTGGCTGAATCAAAAAACCTGATCGTAGGTGTCACCTATGGTTTCTCCGGCCATCCGCTGCTGCTCCAGATGCGCCAGATGGTGCAAAACGGTGATCTCGGCGAAATCCGCATGCTTGAGCTCCGCTACACCCATGGGTTTGCTGCCACGGAAACAGGCGACAAAGTCAGTGAAGGCCAGAAATGGCGCGTCGATCCCAAGATCGCTGGACCATCCTTCGTTCTCGGTGACTTGTCCACTCACACCTTCTACATGTCTGAACTGATCTGTCCGGATCTCAAGCTCAAGAAATTGCTGTGCGACCGCCAGAGTTTCATCCCCAGCCGTGCCCCGCTGGAAGACAATGCGTATGTCCTGATGCACTACGAAAACGGTGTCGTCGGCCGCCTCTGGACCTCGGCTGTCAATGCTGGTTGCATGGATGGCCATCGCATCCGCATCATCGGCAGCAAAGCCAGCATCGAATGGAGTGACAACCAGCCCAATGAACTGCTCTATGAAGTTCAGGGAGCTCCGATCCAGAAAATGATCCGCGCCATGCCCTATCTCTATGACGAATGCAACGAGTACGAGCGCCTCGGTGCCCTCCATGCCGAAGGTCTGCCGGAATCCTGGTCCAACATCTATCTGAAAATCGCGATCGCCATCGACGCAAAAAAGCGTGGTGACGAAGAGACCCTCAAGAACTTGATCTATCCGGATATCGATGCCGGAATCAATGGCATCCGCTGGGTCACAGCCTGTGTCAAATCCGCAGATGCCGGTGCTGCCTGGGTCGATTTCGAATAAGCATTATTTACGAAACAAATGAACCGTACACGGTCGTTCCAATAAGGAGGAATCGATGAAACTTGCAATCTGCACCGATGTATTCGCTAACCTGCCCTTCCCGGAAATGCTCGATAAAGTCCAATCCTACGGTATCGATGCCGTCGAGATGACAGCCGGTGGCTGGGGCGGCTGCCCCCATGTCAACCGTAAAGAACTGCTGTCTGACCCGGCCAAAGTCACCGCCTTCAAAGCCGAACTCGAACAGCGCGGCATGAGAATCTCCGCCCTCAACTGTTCCGGCAACCCTCTGAGCCCCGGCAAAATGGGCGAAGACCACACCAAAAACACCTATGAGACAGTCGAACTGGCTGGCAAACTCGGCGTTAAGAAAATCGTCATGATGTCCGGCTGCCCGGCTGGCGCTCCTGGCGACCAGACCCCAAACTGGATCACCTCAACCATTTCCTGGCCCGACTACATGGCTCCGGCCCTGCAATACCAATGGGAAGAAGTCGCTATTCCGTGGTGGAAAAAATTCGTCGAACACTGCAAGGCACATGGTGTCGAACAGGTCGCGATCGAAGAGTTCCCCTGCATGCTCGTCTACAATCCGGAAACGCTCTGGAAACTGCGCGATGCAGTTGGTCCGGTCGTGGGTATCAACCTTGATCCCTCGCACCTGATGGTCATGGGCGCGGACCCGATCGCTTCTGCACGTGCGCTCAAAGGTGCCATCTACCACATTCATGGCAAAGACGCCCGCATTGAGCGCGGCCTTTCCGCCATAAATGGCCTTTTAGAAACCAAGCCGGTCACCGATTGCGAGAACCGCACTTGGAACTACGTCGCGGTCGGCTGCGGCAAAGACCTGCAATGGTGGAAGGAATTCTTCTCCGTCGCCCACATGGTCGGTTATGACGGCGATGTCTCGCTGGAGATGGAAGACCTGACCATGACCGTCGAGGCTGGCGTCCAGACCTCGATCGATGCCCTGAAACAGACCATCAGCCAGTAATTCGCCATCCTGATCCTTGTGGCGGACCTTTAACCAGCAGAAAAGTCTACAACTTGGACTGTTAGACTTTCTCCTCCAAAAAAGAGCAAGACAATGGTGGTTGTCTTGCTCTTTTTGAACGAAAGGATGGCTTGTTTATCAGATACGACAAAATGCACAATAAAAGCACGCCTGATAAGTGGCAATTGTCAAAGTGTACAAGAGGTGATTGACAAGCACACGGGCAGCCAGTATATTTGACTTAAGGGCTCGGGCCCGTAAGCAAAAGCTGATTCTGATTCGCTCAATCAATGCGGATAAGCACTTCTGAAATAGTGCCATACCAATTCAAAAATAACGATCAAACCTCATCAATATGACGTTGAGTGTTCTCCGGAACAGTCACACATTCATCAGACCCAAGTCTAGCCTCTTTTTATTTACCCCAAACGGGCGCGGGCCCGAAAGAATCGGTTAAAGCTCCTGCTGTACACAATAAGCGAACGATGTTCGGTGGTGAGTTTTGATAAATAGTTTGAGGAGGAAAATAGAATGTCGATCAAGAAACTCTTTGCTCTCGTACTGGTCCTGGCCATGAGCCTCACCCTGCTTGCAGGTTGTGCTCAGACTGCTACCACTGCTGCTCCAGCTGCGACCACTGCTGCTGGCGAAACCACCACCGCTGCCCCTGCTGCCGGTGAGAAGAAAGTCGTCGGCGTCATGATCGCTGACATGTCCGCCCAGTTCCAGGCCTACATCATGGACGGTATGAAGAGACAAGCCGAAAAGTATCCGGATTTCGACTTCGTATTCGTCGATGGCAAATTTGACTCTGCTACCCAGATGAATCAGGCGGAAAACTTCATTTCTGAAGGTGTTGATGCCCTGGTCTATATCCCGGGTGATGCAGAAGCTTCAGTCAATCTTGTCAACAAGGTGGTTGAGGCCAATATCCCGATCATCGGTTGCAACACCCAAGTCAAGGAAATGGACAAATTGGCCACCTATGCTGGTTCTGACACCGTCGAATCCGGCCGGATCCTGATGGAAGGCATTGCCCAGGTCATGGGCGGCAAGGGCGATCTGATCGAGCTGCAAGGCTTCTATGGTCATGAACCGCAGATCGAACGTCATAACGGCATCATGGAAACCCTCGCTAATTATCCGGACATGAAGATCATCAAGGAAGACTCTGGTGAATGGAGCCGTGACAAAGGCATGCAGAAGATGGAAAACATTCTGCAGTCTGACCTCGCAGGCAAGTTCCAAGGCGTTGTCTGTCACAACGATGAAATGGCGATCGGTGCCATGAAGGCTCTTGAATCTGCTGGCATGCTCGAAGGCATGGTTGTCGCTGGTATCGATGCCACTCCTGAAGCGCTCAAGTATCTCAAAGAAGGCAAACTCGCTCTGACCGTTTTCCAGGATGCATTGGGACAGGGTGCCATGGCGATTGACCTCGCAGTCAAAGTCGTCAAGGGTGAGCAAGTTGAAAAGGTCGTCATGGTTCCTTACGTCCTGGTCATGCCGGAAGAAGCTGACAAATACCTCGCCATTTACGATTCTTTGAAAAAATAAGATCCCGACCTGACTTTTACAAAGAATGAAGGGGGCCAGTCATCTGGCTGGTCCCCATTCTTCTTAAAAGAAATGAGTGAGACCATGCAAGATCAATACATCCTCGAAATGGTTGATATTTCAAAAAGCTTTCCAGGTGTCAAAGCGCTGGATAAAGCTGGGATCAAAGTTCGCAAAGGAACCGTACACGCCCTGATGGGTGAAAACGGCGCAGGGAAATCAACTTTGATGAAAATCCTGGGTGGTCTGCAACCTGCCGACTCTGGGAAAATCATTCTCAACGGTAAAGAAGTCTCTTTTGCCAGCCCCCGTGAATCCCTGGACCACAAAATCGCCATGATCCACCAGGAATTGACATCCATACCCCACATGACTGTTGCCGAAAACATCTACCTGGGTCGCGAGCCGATCACAGCGAATTTCTGGGTCAAAGAGAAGGAACTCAACGACAGGACAGAAAAACTTCTGAGTGAACTCGAGATCAAGGTCAGCCCCAAACAGAAAATGGTCGATTTGTCGATTGCCCAGATGCAGCTCATCGAAATTGCCAAAGCGATTTCGTATGAATCAGAAATCATCATCATGGATGAACCAACCTCGGCCATTACCGAACGTGAAGTTGAACATTTGTATAAGATGATTCGCTCGCTGACTGCCAAGGGCGTGGCCATCATCTATATTTCGCATAAGCTTAACGAAATTTTTGACATCGCCGATGAAGTGACCGTCTTGCGCGATGGCCAGTACGTCGATAACAAAAGCACCAAAGATTTGACCCGCAAAGATATAGTCACCATGATGGTTGGTCGTGAGCTAAACCAGCTCTTCCCGAAAGTGGAAGCGGACATCGGTGAAACGATCCTGGAGGTCAAAAACCTGTCTCGTGAAGGTAAATTCAAGAATGTTTCGTTTGAATTGAAAAAGGGTGAAATCTTGGGCTTTGCTGGCCTGATGGGTGCTGGTCGGACCGAAGTCATGGAAACAATCTTTGGTCTGTATCCCGCACAATCTGGAGAGGTTTTCATCAAGGGCGAGAAAGTCAATATCAAGACGCCGGCTGATGCCAAGAAGCATGGCTTTGCCTTGATCACTGAAGATCGCAAATTGACCGGACTTTTCCTGCCGCATTCGGTCAAAGACAATATCATCGCTGCCAGTCTCGACAAATTCATTGTCGCAGGTATTTTCATGAACGAAAAAAATATCAACGGCATTTGTGAAGACCAGAAGAAACTGCTGCGCATCAAAACCCCAACCATCGAACAGAAGGTTAAGAACCTCTCCGGTGGCAATCAGCAGAAAGTCCTGCTATCCAAATGGTTGCTGACCGATGCGGACATCATCATTCTCGACGAACCAACCCGCGGTATTGACGTCGGTGCCAAATCGGAAATCCATGCCCTGATGGGTGAGCTGGTCAAAACCGGCAAATCAGTCATCATGATCTCTTCTGAACTGCCCGAAGTCATGGGCATGAGTGACCGGATCATCGTTATGCACGAAGGAAAAGTCACCGGTATCGTCAATCGCAAGGAAGCCACGCAGGACTTGATCATGAGTTTTGCCACCGGTATCCAATCCACCTGAACCAAAGAACTGATTTAATAGAGAATGAGGTGTTTCCAATGGCTCAAGCGACTGCAAAATCTTCATCCGATCTAAACAAAACAATCCTGACCATCCTGAACAAATACAGCATTTATTTCATCCTGGCACTGCTCGTGATCATCATGACCTTCCTGTCACCTGCTTTCCTCAAACCCATGAATTTGATCAACATTGTCCGCCAGATCACTCTGATCGCGATTGTCGGCTTTGGTGTGACCATGATCATTATCACAACAGGCATTGACCTTTCATCTGGCTCGGTCATCGCGGTTGCAGGTATTGTGGCCAGTCATTTTGCCCACCCTGATGAATACCCGTTAATTGTACCGATCCTGATGGGTTTGCTGGTTGGCCTGATTGCCGGTTCCATCAATGGTTTCTTTGTGGCCTTTATCAAATTGCCAGCTTTTATTGCAACCCTGGGCATGATGCTTTCCTTCCGTGGTGTGGCCTACATTCTGAGTGGTGGACACCCGATCACCAATTTCACTTCGGAATTTGACTTCATTGGCTCCGGCCGCTGGCTCGGTTTGCCGGTCATGATCTACGTCCTCCTGGGCGCAGGCGTCCTTTCATACATCATCTTGCGCCATACCAAGACTGGCAAATGCATCTACGCCATTGGCGGCAACCAGCAAGCAGCGGTTGTTTCCGGTATCAATGTCAAAAAGAACCTGATGTTCGTCTATTCCTATGCGGGAATGATGTCTGCGGTCTCCGGAATCCTCTTGGCCTCCCGCCTGAGCTCAGGCCAGCCTACTGCCGGTCTGACCTATGAAATGGATGCCATCTCGGGCGCTGTCATTGGTGGCACGAGCCTGGCTGGTGGTATCGGTTCGATCCAGGGAACGATCATTGGCGCCCTGATCATCGGTGTTCTCAACAATGGCATGGACCTGATGCACATCAATGCCTATTACCAGCAAGTCACCAAAGGTGTGATCATCGTCCTCGCGGTCATTCTCGACCGGGCTCGCAACAAATAACCCAGGCAGGCGCACCGCTGACGATTTCGAATTTAGAAGCTGCGAGGTGAGGAAGATGAAGCAAGACATCGACCTGGCCCCGCAGTCTTTGTCTGGATATAGGAAGGAACAAATCATGGTAGACCTGAAAATCGGCTTGATTGGGACTGGAGCCATCGGCCGCACCCATATTGAGCGGATCAATAGCACCCTGCATGGTGCTCGAGTCGTCGCCTGCTCAGATGTCCATATCGAGTTTGGCAAATCAGCGGCCGAGAAATATGGTCTGACCTTCTTCTCTGAGGGCGAAGCCATGATCAACAATTCCAGCATCGATGCTGTGGTCGTGACAACCGCCGATCCTTACCATGAACAATACGTTATGGCTGCGATTAAAGCCGGAAAATTCGTTTTCGTAGAAAAACCGCTCGCTCCAGAAGCAGAAGCCTGCCGGCGAATTGTCGATGCAGAAATCGCTGGCGGGAAAAAGCTGGTCCAGGTGGGGTTCATGCGCCGATATGATCCAGGGTATCGGCAATTGAAAAAGCTGATTGCCGATCGGACCTACGGCGAACCTTTGCTCATGCATTGCGCCCATCGCAATGCTGCTGTCGGAGACGATTTCACGACCCCGATGTCGGTTGAAAATTCGATGATTCATGAAATCGACGTCCTGCGCTGGCTCCTGGATGAAAACTATGCCACTGCTGAAGTGGTGTCTGGCAAGAAGACGCGCCACGCTGGCCCTCAGCTGCAAGATCCGCAAATCATGATCCTGACAACAAAATCTGGTGTCCGCATCGATGTCGAATCCTTCGTCAACTGCCGCTATGGTTACGACATCAAATGTGAAGTTGTCTGCGAAGACGGAACTTTCAACTTACCGGAACCGCCCAATGCCATGGTCCGGGCCTATGCCTCCCGAATCACGCCGATCTGCTCCGACTGGTCCCAGCGCTTTGTCGAAGCCTACAACATCGAATTCCAGGAATGGATCAACGCCACCAAAGCTGGCCGCGTCGACGGCCCCACCGCCTGGGATGGTTACGTCGGCCAAGTCACTGCCAAAGCAGCCTCAAAAGCCCGCGACTTGGGCCGTGTTGTCAAAATTGAAATTGAAGAGCGTACCGAATTTTATCGTTAAGCGAGATCAGTCCGATTTTGTGACACCACCGGATCTGACTATTCTCAAGCCATATATTAAGGAGGAACCATCCCATGAAAATTGCCTTTGACGTTGACGTCCTGGCCAAACAGATGAGCATCAATGACATGGTCCACCAGGTGGCCGACTGGGGCTACAAGTACATCGAACAGTCCCCCCACCCGCGGATCAACCCCTTCTACAAGCACCCCCTGTTCTCGCGCGAAACCGAAGCCGAGTACCGCAAGGCCCTCAAGGAAACCGGCCTCGAGATCTCATCTTTCATCGTCGTCTACCGCTGGTCCGGCCCGACCGAAGAACAGCGCCTGCATGCCGTGGCCAACTGGAAGAAGATCGTCGAGATCGCCGTCAACATGGGCGTCCAGGTGATCAACACCGAGCTGTCCGGCGACCCGCACCAGCCCGAGATCTGCAACGGCATGTGGTTCCGCTCCATGGACGAGCTGCTGCCACTGTTCGAGAAGGAAGGCATCCGCGTCGAAGTCCAGTCGCACCCCTACGACTTCTGCGAACTGAACGACGAGACCTGTGACATGGTCAAGTCTTATCGCAGCGACGCGCTCAAGTACTGCTACTCGGCTTCGCATGGCTTCTTCTACGACAAGGGCAAGGGCGACGTGCGCCACATGCTCAAATACGCCGGCGACGACCTGTCGCACATCCTGCTAGCCGACACGATGAACCAGACCGTGGACTGCCGCTACATTGTCAACCCGCCGGGTGTGAGCATGGCGATCCACCAGCACACCGCGATGGGTGAAGGCGAAGTCGACTTCCCGGGCATTTTCGAGACCCTAAGAGACATGAATTTCAAGGACCGCACCTTCAAAGTCGGCGGCGAATCGATCACTTGCGTGTCCTACTTCGGCTATCCGGAGCGCATGAACCGCCAAGCCCCCGAAGCCCTCGAATGCATCAAACGCGAACTCGGTGTGACGTAATATTCCATAAGAACACGACAGTTGATGCTGTCATAGCCATCATGTGGGCATAAAAGATTAGCGAAGCACCCGTATTGGCTGTAGGAGTGGCCCGGTTTCCGGAAACTGGGCTACTCCTACAGCTGGGTCTGGCACCCAGGATGGAAACTTCCACGATTGGTATCGGTGCACCAAAACGGCAACAACTCCGGGAGGCGCGAAGGCGACTACGACTGTAGGCTTCGCTGGTCTGGGTCTCGGACTTTCCACAATGGGGTTCCGACATAGAAGTGGAAATTTCCATCCCTATGTCGGAGCACTAAAGTGGAAGTATTCCGGAGCGCCATGTAGACCGTGCGGCTCTAAGGCCCGCGGGCTCATCTCAGATTTTCCCTGCAAGTGCGCCGACCCCAAATCTGGAATTTTCCAGATTTGGAGCCACCCTTCGCGCCAAGTCTGACATCTTGGACACACATTTCCACCGAACGTGACACGCCTTAGAATCAGCTGGCACTAAACCATGCAAATCCCACCAACGATTCCAGGTTGATTAATTGCTGGAAGTAAGGCTGCATTATTTCATTGTTTTCACGGAGTTAAGCAAAGAGCCTGAGATTATAATCCCTTGCCCTTAATAATCAAAATGTGCAAAATATCATGTTAAATATTACATAATAGCTATTTGATGGTAATATGGTGATGCCCCTCAGACCGGTTTTGAGCATCTTTGTGCAGGAGTGGACATCATGAACCGTGACATGTTCCTGGCTATGGCCCACAATGCCACCCTTCTACTGACCTTGACCATTGTCTATGAATTGCGCGGTTTGCTGTCCCGGCGGCTGGAAAAATACCGCGATGTACTGGCCGGTTTTCTGATCGGCCTGATTGGCATTGCCATCATGTCGATCCCTTTTGTTTTAAAACCTGGTCTCGTCTATGACACGCGCACAATTTTATCAGCATCACAGCTTTGACCTATGGTCCTGTACCCACGATGATCGCGGTCGTCATGACCAGCATCTTCCGGATTTCGTCGGGCGGTGTCGGAGTCGCCCCCGGCCTGGCCACGATCGCATCCAGCGCGATCATTGGACTCCTCTGGCGCACCTATGCCTATCGCCAGGAGCGGCGCTTTCGCTGGCTCAATGTCTATGTTCTCTCAATCATTGTCCATCTGGCCATGTTGGCCTGTATGCTGCTCTTGCCCAGGCCCATCGCGATCGAGACCATCCAGAGCATCGCCCTGCCGGTCCTGCTCATCTATCCAGTGGCCTCTGTTCTTTTCAGCCTGCTGCTATTGCGCCAGCAGGACAAGGCAGAAGCAGTCCAAAAGCAGCTCGAAGCCGAAGCACAATACCGCAGCCTGTTTGAGAACAATCATGCGACCGTGCTCCTGATCGACCCACGGACGGGCGCGATTGTTGATGCCAATCCAGCAGCAGCCCACTATTATGGCTGGCCGGTCGACCAGCTCAAACAGATGAAAATCTCCGAAATCAACACCATGACCCCCGAAGAAATCGCCCAGGAAATGAAAAAATCAGTCCGGCGCAATAAAAATCATTTTATCTTCCGTCATCGCTGTGCCAACGGCACTGTCCATGATGTCGAAGTCTACAGTGGTCCCATCGTCATCCATGGCAAAGACCTGTTGTACTCGATTGTCCATGACATCACCGAACGTGCCCGGGCCGAACAGGAAGTGAAAAGCAGTGAATTCCGGTTCAGGGCCGTCGTTGAGAACGCACCAGAGTCCATTTTTATTCTGGCGCAGGGGCACTTCGTTTACCTCAATCCGGCTTCTGTGCAGATGTTTGGCGCCCACTCCCAGCACGATTTGCTCGGCCAGTCCATCTTTGAGCGCGTCCATCCAGATTACCATCCCTATGTCCGGGAACGACTGGCATCCATCCAGACGCTACAAAATTCGCCTCCCAATCAGGAACGGGTGCTGGTCCGACTCGATCAAACGTTTTTCCCAGTCGAAGCAACAACGGTTTCGATCCAGTACAACGATGAGGACTGCCTGCTGGTCTTTGCCCGTGACATCACGCACCGCAAGCAGATGGAGCAGGAAAAAATCGATATGGAAGCGCAATTGCGCCAGCAACAGAAATTGGAAGCCATCGGAACGCTGGCCGGCGGTGTGGCCCATGAAATCAACAACCCGATCAATGGCATCATGAATTATGCCGAGATCGTCCAGGATGATCTGGGACAGGACTCCCCGGAAACGGAATTTCTTCAGGGAATCATCCATGAATCGCAGCGGGTCGCGGAGATCGTCCGCAATTTGCTGCAGTTTTCGCACCAGGAAAAGCAGTCGTTCAGCCCGGCCAGGATCGAGGACATTGTCAGTCGGACGGTATCCCTGGTCCGGACGATCCTCAAAGGTGAGCAGATCGAACTGCAGATCGAACTGGAGCCCGACCTGCCGCTGATCCTGTGCCGCAGCCAGCAGATCCAGCAAGTCCTGATGAATCTTTTAACCAATGCCCGGGATGCTTTGAATGAAAAATTCCCCGAGCATCATGCGGACAAGAAAATCCACCTCATCGTCAGCCGACAGCTACTGGGCGAAAAGGAGTGGGTGCGCGTCCGGGTCAAAGACCACGGCACCGGCCTGACCGAGGAAACCCGCCAGAAAATGTTTGAGCCGTTTTATTCGACGAAGCCCAAAGACAAAGGCACAGGTCTGGGTTTGTCGATCAGCTTCGGCATCGTCAAAGATCATGGCGGCCTCCTCGAGGTCCACTCGGAAAAGGACCAGTACACCCAGATGGATCTCTATCTGCCAGTAGATAACGGCTGGGAAATCAAGGAGCACAGATAACAATGCGCATTTTAATTGTGGATGATGAAAAAAGCATCCGGACCACTTTGAAAATTTTTCTGGAACGGGAAGGATTTGCCGTCGATACCGCTGAGACTGCCATGCATGCCATGAACCTGGTCCAGACGGAATCCTACGACATCCTGATCTCGGACATCATCATGCCGCAAGTCTCCGGTGTCGAATTCCTCGAAGAGATCCGGGTCTCGCTGCCCGATGTCCCGATCCTGATGATGACTGGCGAACCAACCGTGGAAACGGCTGTCGTCGCCCTGAAACGGGGTGCCTTCGACTACCTCTACAAGCCGATCCAGAAAGAAGCGCTGGTCAAGACCGTCAAACAAGCTGCCAAGGTGCGCGAGCTGGTCCTGCAAAAGCAGGCGTTGGAGCAGGAAAAATTCGAATACCAGCTCAATCTCGAAGCCATGATCTCTCGTCGCACAGCCGACCTGGACAAGTCGATGCAAAGCACAATCAAGGTCATGACCTCGCTCGTTGATTCACGTGATCCGTACACCTCTGGCCATCAGATCCGGGTCGGCAACCTGTCGGCTGCGATTGCACTCGAACTCGGCTTGCCTGCCTTTACCGCAACCGGCATCCGGGTGACAGGGTATCTGCATGACATCGGCAAGCTAGCCGTGCCCTCCGAAATCCTGGTCAAGCCAACCAAATTGTCCCGCTACGAGTTTGAAATCGTCAAAACCCATTCCGAAAGTGGCTACAACATCCTGCGTGACCTTAGCCTGCCCTGGCCTGTGGCCGAGATCATCTACCAGCACCACGAGCGGCTCGATGGCAGCGGCTACCCCCAAGGACTCAACGCCCAGGACATCCTGCTGGAATCCCGCATCCTCACCGTCGCCGACGTCGTCGAGGCCATGGCCTCGCACCGCCCCTACCGCGCCAGCCTCGGCCTCGAAGTCGCACTGGCAGAAATCAAGCAGCACGCCGGCACCTATTATGATCCGGACGCCGTCGCCGCCTGCCTGAAACTACTGGGTGAGAAGGGGTATGAGTTCGAAAACACCTACTACGAGGCGTCGTTTCTCGGGATTTGAGTGGATTGAGTCCACCCTATGGCTCGATGCCTGGTCCCGCCAGCGGCAATTGCCGCCCCAGGTGCCACCCTTGGCGTTGCCGGCGAGACAATGGTCAACATTGACACCATAATTATCAATGCTGCAGTCATATTTGGAGTCTTTTCGCCGATTTTCAAATAGTTCTTTAGCAAAGGCTATGGCTGAAAGCACATATTGATTTCGTTTATTATCAGAAATCATCATTTTAAGCCTGCAAAATCTACATGAGAACACGAGAGCGAGTCTAAGATCCTCCGCAAGGCATATCTCTTCCCAGAAACCCAATACTGCCACCTCTTGTACCAATTGATGAAATTGCCTTTGAACATATTTATTGCTTTGGATTAGCTAATAAGATAAAATTAAATTAGCTAATTTGAGGTGATTTTATGTACGTTACAGCGACTGATCTGAAGAACAATCTCGGCAGATACCTGGAGCTGATCCAGGAGGAGGGGAGTATTGTGGTGACTCGAAATGGCGCACCCATTGCAAAGATCATACCGTTTGTCCAGGATAGGAAGTCGGCGCTGGATAGCCTGGTTGGACTGATTCCAGACCTCGATTTGGTTCAGGATGAGATCAAAGAGGAAAGGCTCCGGAACGAATGAACATCCTTCTGGATACCAACATCATCCTGGATATTCTCTTGAAACGAGCGCCTCATTTCCAGTTTTCCTACGATATCCTGGCTCGGGCAGAGGAGTTGGAGCTTGTTTGCTTTTTGTCAGCCACCGCGGTGACAGACATCTACTTCTTGTTGCGAAAAAGCGGCTTGTCCGATGAGCTGTCTCGCACAGCGTTGCACCAGATCATGAGCTTGGTTCAGTTAGCTGACGTTCGCTCGGACGATAACCAGCGGGCTTTGCATGGCAAAATGAATGACTTTGAGGATGCCGTGGTGGCTGAGATGGCTCATCGACTTAAATGCGACCGCATTGTCACCCGAAACACCAGGGACTTTGCTGGTTCACCCGTTCCTGCCCTGACCCCGGCAGACCTCCTCCAGGAATTGGCAAGTCATTGAAACATATTTAACGACACCGGACGTACGATTTGACACTGACCACAGCAACAGGAGCACTGCGATGACGAAAAAGCAATTCCATTTTCAATCCAGCGATGGCAAGACCCGGATCCGGGCGATCGAGTGGCAGCCGCAGCAACAACCAGTGGCCATCGTCCAGCTGACCCATGGCATGGTCGAGTTCATCGACCGCTACGACGGCTTTGCTGAGTATCTGACCGGGCAGGGGATGGTCGTTTTCGGCCACGATCACCTCGGTCATGGCGGATCGGTGCCAAGCCAGTCGGACTGGGGCCATTTTGCGGACCGGGCAGGAGACAAAATCGTTCTCGACGATATCCGACAGCTGACACAGCTGGCTCGCCAGCGCTACTCAGGCCTGCCATTGGTCCTTTTTGGCCACAGCATGGGCTCATTTTTCACGCGCTGCTTTTTGGCAGAATACGGCACGGAGATCGATGGCGCGATCCTTTCCGGGACCGGCCAGCAGAGCCTCCTGGAGCTGACCTTTGGCCAGGCCTTGACGACGGTCATCCGGACAGCGAGAGGCCCGAGATATCGCAGCAAGCTGGTCGATGATCTGGCATTTGCCAACCTGAACAAGGCCTTCGCCGGCGGCCGGACGACACGCGACTGGCTGACCCGCGATGAGGCGATCGTCGACTTCCATCTCAGCGATCCACGTTGCAATTTCATGTTCACCGTCACCGCTTACCGGGATCTGTTCCGCTGCTACCAGAACGCCCAAGATCCGGCCCAGATCAAAAGAATTCCGAAAGAAAAACCGCTGCTGATTCTGACCGGTGACCAGGACCCGGTCAGTGGTTTTGGCATCGGGGCGAGCAAGGCACATGACCAGCTCAGGCAAGCCGGTCTGCAAAGAATCCAGCTCAAGCTCTACCCAGGCTATCGCCATGAGATTCTGAATGAAATCGGCAGGGAAGTGGTCTACGCGGACATCGTCCGTTGGATCCGGACCCAGGTGATCGGACAGGAGTCCTAAATTTGGCCATCGCACTGATTCGCGCAACTTCGGAGGATGCGGCCCTGCTGCAGGAGCTGCAATACCAAGCCTTCTGGCCTCTTCTGGAAAAATACCAGGACAACGAAACCAACCCGGCGACGGAAACGATCGCGACTGTACGGGAGAAAATCCAAAATCCGGATTACGACACGTACCGGATCGTTGCCCTTGGCCAGACGGTGGGTGCCATTCGCATCGCCCGAAAAAATCCCGGCCGCTACCGGATTGGCAGGATCTATATCGCTCCGGAGAGGCAAGGCCAGGGGATTGCCCAAGCGGCGATATTGGCCTGTGAAGCCCTGTATCCGGTCGCCCGTGTCTGGGAACTGGACACGATCGAGCAAGAGGCGAAAAATTGCTATCTCTATGAAAAGCTGGGCTATCGCCGCACCGGTGGCCGGGAGGTCATCAACGAGCGGATGACCCTGATCGGCTTTGAGAAATCCGTAGGAGAAACGCCATGAAAATCCTCCACACCTCTGACTGGCATCTCGGCCGGCCGCTCTACGGCCGCAAGCGTTACGACGAGTTCACCGCCTTCCTCGACTGGCTGGCGGGAACGATCGAGCAGGAGCAGGTTAATGCCCTCATTGTTGCGGGGGACATTTTTGACAACACCACGCCGAGCAACCGGGCCCAGGAGCTCTACTATGGTTTCCTGCACCGGATTTCGCAGCTCGCTTGCTGCCGCCATGTGATCATCGTCGCCGGCAATCATGATTCCCCCTCCTTTCTCGATGCGCCTAAGCCCCTGCTCAAGGTGCTCAATGTCCATGTCGTAGGCGACCTGCCAGAGGATCCGGCCGATGAAGTGATCGTCCTGCGCGATGCCCAGGGCAAGCCGGAAGCAATTGTCTGCGCCGTGCCCTACCTGCACGACCGCGACCTGCGCACCGTCGAGGCCGGTGAGACCATCGAGGCCAAAAACGCCAAACTGGCCGAGGGGATCCGCCATCACTACGACACGGTCTGTCAGATCGCCGAACCGCTGCGCCAGGCGGCCGGCGAGATCCCGTTGATTGCCACCGGACACCTGTTCACGGCTGGTGGGACGACCGTGGAGGGCGACGGTGTCCGCGAGCTGTATGTCGGTTCGCTGGCGCATGTCGAAGCAGCAACTTTCCCGAATGCCATCGATTACCTGGCCCTCGGCCACCTCCACGTGCCGCAACAGATCGGTCCGACGCCCACCCGGCGCTACTCGGGTTCGCCGATCCCGATGGGCTATGGTGAAGCCCGCCAGCAGAAAATCGTCCTGCTGGCCGACTTTTCTGGGCGTCAGGCGGCCGTTCGGGAGCTGCCCGTGCCCTGTTTCCAGAAACTGGAGCGCATCCAGGGGCCGCTTGAGATCATCCTCGAGCGGATCGCCGCATTGCGCCGCGCAGACAGCACCGCCTGGCTCGAGGTCGAATACACTGGTACAGCGCCCATCCCCGATCTGCGCGAACAGATCGACGCCGCCCTGCAGGATACCCGGATGGAGTGCCACCGGATCCGCAACCAGCAAGTCACGGCCCAGGCCCTGTCCAGCATCAGCGCAGCAGAAAATCTCGACGAGCTCGATCCAGCCGAGGTCTTTGCCCGCTGCCTCGACGCCAGCCAGATCCCGGACTCGGAGCGGCCAGAATTGGTCGCCGCCTACACAGAAATTCTCAAGTCCCTCCAGGAAACAGACCTGCTGGCCGAGTGATCCCAGGAAGCGAAGGAGCCTGTCTGCATGAAAATCCTGTCCCTTAAATTCATGAACCTCAACTCCCTGTATGGCGAGTGGTCGATCGACTTCACCCGGCCTGAATACGCCGACAATGGCCTCTTTGCCATCGTCGGACCGACCGGCGCCGGCAAATCAACGATCATGGATGCGATCTCGCTCGCCTTGTATGGCGAAACGCCGCGCCTGGGCAAAATCACCTCCAGCGGCAATGAGATCCTCTCGCGCCAAACCGGGGAATGTTATGCCGAGGTTGTTTTCGAATCCCAGAGCGGGCGTTATCGCTGCCAATGGCGCCAGCATCGGGCTCGCAAACGCCCGGATGGCAAACTGGCCGAAGCCAGCCACGAGATATCCGATGCGATCACAGGCAAATTGCTGGAAAATAAGAAGCGCGACGTGGCTACGGCGATCGAAGAGAAGACCGGCATGAATTTCGAACGCTTCACCCGCTCGATCCTGCTCGCCCAGGGCAGCTTCGCCGCTTTCCTCAAAGCCAGCCCGGACGAACGATCGCCGATCCTCGAGCAGATCACAGGCACTGAAATCTACAGTGACATCTCGATCGCCGTCCATGAACGGCAGCGGGCCGAACGCCAGTCGCTGGAGCGCCTGCAGGACCAGATCCAGGGCGTGTCCATCCTGAGCGAGGCTGAGGAAGCCCAGCTGGCAGCAGACCTCGCGCAATTTGGCCAGCAGGCCGCAGACGTGGCCGAGCAGCAAAAGCAGCATGCGGCTGGCCTGGCCTGGCATGAGACTCTGGCCCGGCTGGAGCAGGAATTGACCACTCTGGCAGGCGAAAAGGACCAGCTGGACCGGGAGAATCAGGCCGCCGAGCCGCAGCGCCAGACACTCGCGACCGCCTTGCGGGCACAGCCCCTGGACAGTGCGTATGCAAGCCTGGACATCCTGCGCCGTGAGCAGCAGAAAGATCAGCACACACTGGCAGAACTGGAGCAACACCGCCCGGATCTGGAGCAAAAAGCTGCAGTCCGTACAGCTGCCCATGCTCAGGTGGAGCAAGATTTGCAAGCTGCTCAGGCAGCCCTTACGGCCATCCAGCCGGTCCTTCTGAGTACAAGACAACTTGACTGGAACATTCACAACCAGTCCACGACGGCCACACGGCTGGAAGACCAGGCCAAACAGCAGACAATCCAGATCGATCAAGTTGGACAAGACCTCGAACATGAGCAGTCCAGTCTGGCAACTGCCCTGGCCGACCAGACCATGCTCAACGAAACACTGGCCCGAACAGCCGCCGATGAACCTCTGGTGACCCAGATTGCCGGGATCACGGCCCAATTCGGGCAAATCAAGGCAACCCTGGAGGAGGTTCAGAGCCGGGAGCAAGCACGAAACGACAGCCAAGCGGCCAGTGACCTTCAGGCGACCATCAGCAGCAAGGCCGGCCAGGCGCTGGCACGGTTCACAGAGCAAATCCAGCAGGAACAAACGGTCCTGGACCAGCACAAAGCCCACTTGCAGGCCCATCTCAAGGACCGCTCGCTCGGTGACTACAGGACCGAACTGGCTGCCCTGCAAAAGGAAGCCCGTCTGGTCCGGACAATCATCGACCTTGAAACCGAGCGTAAACGACTGGCCGATGGCCAGCCCTGCCCCCTGTGCGGGTCCCTTGACCACCCCTATGCCGCAGGGAATCTCCCGGAAATGGACGCCATCGAGCAAGCGATCGAGCAGCTGACAGGCTTCATCGCCCAGGCTGATGCGATCAGCCAGCAGATCACAGACCAGATGACGCAGGTCTCGACCGTGCAGCAGACCTTGGCAGCTGCCGAACGAAAAGCTCAGGCAGCCAAGGCAGACTGGGAGCTGCTCAAAGCACGGATCGAACAGCAGACCAAAGACCTGGCGGCACAGCAAGACCGATTGCACCGCCAGATCCAGGCAGCACAAGACCTGGTCACCCCCTACGGCATCACGGATTTGTCTGTGCCCGTGCTGGATGATGTCCTTCAGAGCTTGCAGCTACGTAGCTTGGAGCGCCAGAGACTCACGGCCGAACAGCTCGAGATGTCCACACAGATCGAACAAGCCAGGCACCGGATCGACCTGCTGGAGCAACGGTTGATCACCCTGACCCAGGGCCGGCAGCAGTCCGCCGCAGACCTGGACCAGGTCCAGCAGGATCTTGCTGCAGCCAGGACAGCACGGCAGGAGCTATTTGGCGCGAAAAATCCCGATGCCGAGGAAGTGCTGCTGCAGGCAGCGATCCAAACGGCGGTCGAGGCGGAAAAGCAGGCCCGGGCAGAGGCAGCCGAGCATGCCAGGATCCTTCAAGCCAACCAGTCTGCCCGCCAGACCTTGTCCGAGCAGCTGCACGAGCGCCAGCAACGCTTGGCAGAACTCGAAACCAGCTGGACTGCTCATCTGGCTGAAGCAAGATTTGCCAGCGAAGCAGACTATCTGACTTGCCGGTTGCCCGCTGCCGATCTGTCCAGCCTGCAGAGCCAGATCCAGACCCTGGATCAGAAACGATCGGACCTCGCCACACGGATCGAGGACCGGACTCGCCAGAAAGCGCAGGCCCTGGCAGAACCTCACACGCCACACAACCGGGAATTCCTGGCCGAAGAGCAAGCTCAGCTCGATACCCGGCAAAAAGAGATCCAGCAGAAAATCGGCGAACGACTGGCACGCCAGACGGACAACCAGGCTGCCAAGGAAAGGACGGCAGCGATTCGTGACCAGCTGGATAAACAACAGGCCGAATGCCGCACATGGGACCGCCTCCAGCTTTTGATCGGCTCGTCCGATGGTAAGAAATACCGCAATTTCGCCCAGGGACTGACCTTTGAGCGGATGGTGGCCCAGGCCAACCAGCAGCTGATGCAGATGACCGATCGCTACCTGCTGGTCCGCGACACCGAGCAACCGCTGAACCTGAACGTCATCGACAATTACCAGGCGGGCGAGACTCGCACCACCCGCAACCTGTCCGGCGGTGAAAGCTTCCTCGTCAGCCTGGCCCTGGCACTGGGCCTTTCCAGAATGGCCAGCCGGAAAATCCGCGTCGACTCCCTGTTCCTCGATGAAGGCTTCGGCACCCTCGATGATGAGGCGCTGGAGACCGCGCTGGAAACACTGTCTACCCTGCAGGCGGAAAACAAGCTGATCGGCGTCATCTCCCATGTCCCGGCCCTCAAGGAGCGGATCAGCACCCAGATCCGCATCCAGGCGCAAGCTGGCGGAAAAAGTACAATTTCCGGCCCCGGTGTCGAAAGGATACACCCATTGGCCTGAGATAGGATTATAATTAAAGCATAGAGCAACCCTGTCACGACCAAAATGCTCAAAGGAGGCCCTTTATGAACAAGACAGTAGCGGTTACATCCTTTGACTGGGACGGGTTCCTCGAGGAGACAGCAAAAAATCTCGAGAACCTGATCGATGACGATCGCCTCGTCATCAAGCTGGTCGATGGCCAGGTGATCTTCTACGAAGACGGCTGGAAATCCGCCGACCTGCTGGAGGAACTTGCAGCAGCCGATACCCGGCTGTTTGTCCCCTTTGCCGTCGACAATCTCGACAACGCCGTCATCCTGGCCGATGGCACGACCCAGCTCTACGTCGATCCGACACTGGTCAGCCCAGAGGACGAGGAAGATTACGAACGCGCCATTGAGCAGGCGAGAGAATTTTTCATCGAAGAGAAATCCGAATCCGTCGGCTATCTCTTTTCCCTCGATGGTGAAGACCTGGCCATCACGGCCGCCTGGTTCCGGGACGCCTCCGATGATGGTCCGGCGTCGATCGACCTTTTGGACAACAACGAAGAACTGGACTTCTATGGCTTCGCGATGGAGCGCTACATCGACCAGTTCGAACTGACTTGACGCCGGGACGGCTTGCCGGTATCATACGATTGAACAAGCAGTTTTCCGGGGCAGGGTGAGATTCCCTACCGGCGGTGATGCAGCCCGTGTGCTGGTGAGCCCGCGACCCTCCCATCAAAAGGAGGCTGACAAGGTGAGATTCCTTGGCCGACAGTAAAGTCTGGATGAGAGGAAAAACTGGACATGCCTTGGCAAATGCCTGAGGCAAGGCCGGATGCCCCCTGCATAGCGATGCAGTGGGTTTTTTTATTTCTCATCACGCTGACGACAGACCGGACGACCATGGCTCCGGGAACCTGCTTTGTCATCACAAAAAAAGATGAGAGAAGAGGTCTTCACCATGTCCACACAGAATTATTCGAAATCCAGCGCCTTTGCCACACGCCGCACAACCCACTGGGTTGCCAAAACCGGCATCCTGGCTGCGATCGCGATCCTCCTGATGTACATCGAAATGGCCCTGCCCCTGATGCCCTCTTTCCTCAAGTTCGACTTCAGCGAAGTGGCCGTCCTGCTTGCCGCCTTCACCCTGGGCCCGGCGACCGCGATCCTGGTCGAACTGATCAAAAACCTGGCCCATTTGCCGACCTCCCAGACCATGTATGTCGGGGAACTGGCCAATTTTGTCATCGGCTCCCTCTTTGTCGGCACGGCCGGCCTGGTCTACCAGAAAAACAAATCACGCAAAGGTGCATTCCTGGCCATGGCCGCCGGTACCATCGCCATGACTGCTGGCGCCAGCCTGATCAACTACTTCTTCATGCTGCCCTTCTACATCAAGGTGATGGAATTTCCGCTCGAAGCGATCATCGGCATGACCCAGGCGGTCGGCAACAAACTCGTCACCGACCTCAAAACCTTGATCCTGTTCGTCTTCGTCCCCTTCAACCTCTTCAAAGGCATTGTCGTCTCCCTGATCGTTGGAGTAATCTATAAGAGACTCAGTCCGATCCTGCATAAATGAACGGAATGCTGCAAATTTTCCTGGCTCAGGGCCTTCGCCGCTCGCGCGGCTGCAGCTTCGCCTGGAAAATTTCATCATTCCTTGCCCACATGACAGGCCCTCATCCCGTCAAAGCGACAGGGCGAGGCGTTGCGCAGGTGACTTACAAAGGAGGACATTTCTATGTTCTGTAATCGTTGTGGTCAGTCGATCGAAGCAACCGACGCGTTTTGCCGCCACTGTGGTGCGACCAATCCAATGGCTGGAGCAGCCAATCCTGCTGAAAGTGCGAACGCTGCGGGGGAGGCCTCCCAAGAGCAAGCCTACACCCGTACGGACTACACCCCTGGCCAGTCCAGCCGCACAACTACCGGACAGTCCGTCCAAAGCAGCGGTAACCAGCCCGGTGTGACCGGATCGATCATTTTCTCTGTCATCAACATCGTCGCCTTTGGCTTTGGCGTCAGCATGATCCTCGGCATCATCGCCCTGGTCATCACCCTCAACGCCAACAACCAGCTGACCGGCGAAGCCCTCGCCACCAAGCTGCGCACCGCCCGGACCCTCAACATCGTTGCCATCGCCCTCGTCCTGCTCCAGATCATCGTCATCGTCAGCACCATCGTCTTCGCAGTGCTCGGCACCGTGATGTGGGGCGTCTGGGGCTAAGAGGCACCCAGTCGTTCTTCTTGGTTTTAATTCCAAAATCTCCCGGTTTAGCGCAAAGCCTTGCGGCTTGGTTAAACCGGGAGATTTTGTTTTTCAACAAAATCAAAATCAAAATTTGGAAAAATTTTCAATTCTGAAGGTGAAATTTGGAATTTGTTTCAAAAGTTGCTATAGAAGTTCGAATAAATTCCGAAATTGGAATTTATTATCAATAAAATTGATCTATATGCTAAAATGGGAATAGATTATCAATCGAAAGGGTGTGATTTCCGTGGTTGAGAGGAAAGAATATCTCCAGCGATTGCTGGCCTGGAAAGATGAGCCAGTCATCAAGGTGATCACAGGCATTCGCCGGTGTGGAAAATCGACCTTGCTCAAGCAATATCAGACCCACCTGACTGAAAGCGGAGTCGCGCAGGACCAGATTCTGTCGATCAATTTTGAAGAGCTCGAATATGAACACCTGCTGGATTACAAGTTGCTGTATGCATACCTCAAAGAACTCTTGTGTCCGGATAAAATGACCTACATCTTTCTCGATGAGATCCAGAAAGTCCCTGAGTTTGAGAAACCAGAGCGTCATCCTCAACCTGTCGCCCTCCTACAAGGCGATCGGCCAGGGTTACGTTTTCGGCGTGATCCCGATCAGCGTCATCATCATGATCGTCGTGGCACTCATCGCCAGTTTCATCCTCAACAAAACCCATTTCGGCCGCTACATCTATGCCCTGGGCAGCAACGAAGAAGCCGCTCATCTGGCCGGTATCAATGTCGTCCGGATCAAGCTGGCTGTGTTTGCCATCTGCGGCTTGTTTGTCGCACTGGCTGCGACGATCTTGTTCGCCAGAACCGGCTCCGCTGCCTCGAACACAGGCCCTGGCACCGAGTTTTCGGCGATGACAGCGGCAGTATTGGGCGGCATTTCTTTCAAAGGCGGCGAAGGCAAAGTCTGGGGCATCCTCGTTGGCGTCCTGATCATCGGGGTGCTCGGCAATGGCATGCAATTGTCCGGCCTGAACACCTATGCCCAGTTCATCGTCAAAGGACTGGTGCTGCTGGCAGCGGTCGGTTTTGATACCTATCAGAAAGAATCCGCGTTGAAAGCCTCGCAGAAAATCGCCGCCATCGCCTGATCAGAGTTTGGCATCATGCTGCGCCTGGATGAAATTCCAGAACAGCTTGGCAGGTCCGGACAGAGCATGGTTTTTCAACTTGACCAGGCAGACGGGCGCCTCGATGAACGGTTCGATCGGAATCCCGATCACCGCTTCGTGTTTAAAATAGCTGACATGCCGGGCCATCATCAGGGAAATGCCCATGCCCTTGCCAATCAAGTCAATGATATTCTCCGGCCGGTGGCTGGAATACGTGACCTTGGGCGTGAAGTTGCATTTCTTGCACAGGTCATACAGGAAGTCATACAGCATGGTCACCTTGTCCAGCAGCAGGATGTTGTCCTCTCTGAGGTCCTCGAGATGCAGCGACGTGCGGCTGGACAAGGGATGGCTTTTCGGAAGAACCGCGACCAGATGGTCCTGGCTGAACAAGAGGTAATCGTATTTCGCTGATTTGCGGGCGAGCTTGCGCAGGAATGCCAGTTCACAGGCTCCGGAGTCCATGAGGGCGGTAATGTTCTGTGATTCGGACTCGGCCACGGACAAGCTGATTTGCGGATATTTTTTCTGGAACTTGGCCAGGGTCCCGGTGATGTCATAGATCGCCATGACCGGAATGGAGGAGATTTTCAGGAGCGCTTTCTGGGAAAGCTCATGCAGGCTCAGATCCTGGATCAGGGTTTCGTGAATCTTGAGCATTCGTTCGGCATGAGGCAGCAAGATCTGACCACACGCACTCAGCGTGATCCTGCGGTGTGACCGGTCAAACAAAGAACAGCCCAGGCTCTTTTCCAGGGACTGGATGTGCTTGGACAATGCGGATTGGGACAGGTTCAAGGCTTCCGCAGCCAGTGAAAAGCTGCCCAGCTGCGCGATCGTGGCAAACTCCTTGAGATGATCGATGTCCATCCCGTTCTCCCGTCAATTTATAAAGACAGTATACCGCACGATGGAGGTTTGATTCACGTGGATAGCAGTGATTGTGCAAAACAGCGTTCTGGAAACGAACCAGAGCACCCGCCCCGTTTGGCCAGGGAGCGCCTGGACCAGATCAGCCGCAAATTCCTGGACCTGCCCTATGCCACCACCAGCGAGGCCCAGAAGCTGGATTTGTATCTGCCGAGCTGATCAAAGCTGACGCCAAGCCGAGCGTAACCATTGGCAAGGATATCTCGATGGGTTTTCAGGTCGATTCGTTGGACCAGATGCTGGAATTCTTACGTTCGAAGGGCGTCGCGATCGCGGTGCCGCCCGTGCAGCCCAATCCGCACATCCGGTTCTTCTATGTCGAGGATCCCGATGGCGTGCGCGTCCAGTTTGTCGAGATGATGTAGGAGCGATTACGCATTCTCCTTCTCAGGTATGCCTGCAGCAGCTTGTGGTTTTGCGTGTGATAGCGCTGCGCGATTTCGACCAGATCGCCTGAGTTTAGGCGGATAGGCCGCGCTGAGAACATCACGGTAGGTGAACGTTCCGTAGGGGGTCTGCCTGACATTTACTGCCAGCTATGAGGACTACCCGTTCGACATCGTTGCTGACGAAAATGCCACCGTTGTCATGCGCCACAAGGGAAATAAAAAGAGCTTTGCCCTGATCATACGGCACCATAACCAGCTCTACCTGAACGTCAAATGCGAGCCGTTTGAAGCGGACATCCTGCGCCAGTCCTTTACGGCTGTGATCCCTGGTTGGCACATGAATAAGAAGCACTGGAACACGGTGATCATGGATGGCGACGTTCCCGATGAATTGGTCAAGCGGATGATCGCGAACAGCTACAATCTGGTCAAACCGAAACTGAGGAAGCGAAGAGGATACAAAAATGATGAGCAATGAACCTGTGAAGATTGCATGGCAAGGCGTCATCGTCTCCATCCAACCGCGAACAACCGTTTGGCGGTACAGGCTCGATAATCGCACCCATTATCATAATGGCTACACGATCTTTCTGGATGGCGAAGCAGCTGGGATCAAAGCCCGGTTTTCGGTAGCCATTTCGGAAAAGCAGCAGCAAAAACAGGTCTTTCGCATCGGTGATGAAGCAAAAGGGACTGCCTGGACGAAAATGTATGAAGTCAGCGACTATGCCGATTATTATCGTGCCGGAGGCTTGAAAATCCTACGACGAGGGGAGCAAGTCGAGACAACACCGCCGCCTTATTTGATAGAGCCACCAGACCTGGCCACCTATGCCTGGCGCGGCGCAAGGATGCTGAGTGCCAGTTGTTACAAGGGCAAATGCTTTCAATGCGTGTATGCGACGATGTCCGCTGTCGAAATTGAATACAACTGGGGTGTGAGCAAGAAGTACCGGTTCGAAAGTTTTTGCTATGGCCCCAAGTCCTGTCCGTTTTACAAAATGGGCAAACCGCGTGCCGTGCCCTACAAAGATAGTGGTTCGGTCTATGACGAAGGCTGGATGGACGACCTCTGCACGGAGCGGCGTGGCTGGGATGATTGATGGCATCACGCGGACAAGGTAAGCGTCAGGGACACCAGATTGCGATTTAGCCACAGATATAGTCGTCCCAAAACGATGCTTTCATTCGTCGGATTCTGTTGAATTTTGTCGCACGATTGGTAGTTGGCAAATCTTTAGACGATGGTAAGATTATTATACGAAAAGGTTTTTTGACTTTTTCATTTCGTTTTCTCCTCTTCGTGTTGATTTTTGATCCTGCAATGCTTATGATATATATATCATAAGCATGCTTGACATGGAGATGGACAAGTCATGTTTGAGATTTATTACTACAAAAAAATCAATGGCGAAATACCCATTAAGAATTTTATCGATGGTCTCGATGTCAAAATGCAAAGTAAAGTCTTTCGGCAAATTCAGTTGTTGAAGGAGTACGGACCAGAATTAGGGGAACCATTTTCTAAGCAGCTGGTCAGGGGGATATTCGAGTTGAGAATCCAACAATCAAGCAACATAACAAGAATTCTGTACTTCTTTATGCGGGATCGGAAAATCATACTGACCCATGGATTTACCAAGAAATCCCCCAAAACACCTGTCAGTGAGATTGAACGAGCAAAAAAGTATCAGGCAGAGTATGAAGAGAGGGGGGCCAACATTCATGGATGATTTTGAAAAGCACCTTGATGAGAAAATGAAAGAGCTAGAGTTCAAAAATGCCTGGGATTCCATGGAAGCGGAGTACAACCTGGTCAAGTCTCTGATCCAGGCCAGGAATGCGGCCGGCCTGACCCAGCAACAGCTATCGGCAAAGACTGGAATCGATCAGGCGGTCCTGAGCAGAATCGAAACTGGCAAGGCCAATCCCAGCATTGAAACGCTGAAAAAAGTTGCCAAAGGTCTTGGCAAACAGCTGTTTATTGAGTTTCGCTAAAATTGCAAAATCCTGGCAACCAGGTTTGTTTTGCGGATCACTTTATCTAACGCAGCGCATCTTGTATCTCGTCCAATAAATTGTTTATCTCGTTCAAGGTGTCATGACTCATGGTACTTCCGCCGCGGAAGTATTGGCTCCACGCTTTGTTCGCTTGATCGAACACGGCCTGACGCGCAGCATTATCAGCCATCGCCGCTTCACCAACGGCTTTGCTATACTCGATCCCGTCTTGAATGTATTCTTCTGTGAATCGGAGACTGAATACGGCCTGCGTCAGCGTCGCCTCCACGTTTACGAAATCTTCCGTGGGCGCGATCACGTCTTACACGTGCATGGCCGAGGTCGGCATCATGTCGACGCCGCCCACATAGTAGGGATTTGTATTCCACAAGGACGCCATGAACATGCCGCCACAAGCACCACCATTTGAACCACGGACCCCAGCGAACATCATCGAATCACCGGTCGTTGCCTGGGCAAAAGACGTTTCAATTGGCACACTTATCTGAGGCATGAGACCGTCCAGCGAGGGCAGGCTGAATCCGAAACCGTATTTGTCCGATACGGCCTGAAGGTCGTCGAAGGTATAGAAAACGCTGCTGGCGCTGTCCATGGTCACAGCAGGGGCATCGTAGTACAACTCAGCGTTGGGAAAACCCATGTTGCCAATGTAATTGCCCCAGCCGTTCTTGGCATCGTAACTTTTATTGAGTGGTCCCAGATTGCCATAATAAAAGATCTCATAATCAGGATTTTGCGGATCCCAGGCACGGAAGCCAAAGGTGGTGTATTGTCCCATGGTCTGTATCTGCCACCCTTCCGGCAACATCACCGAGAAGAAACCGCCATCGTACTCCATAAGGTTAAGTTCCGATGGCAGCTGCGCAGCTGTCTCGCCTGCGCCATCGATTATCTGCACACCTCCACCAGCGTCAATGGGCTCCGCCTGGTAAGAGCCAATGGCCTTTTCGAGCGCTATTAAAGTTGCATCACCCTGGCCATCCAAATAACGGCAGATATACTGCACGACCGAATCCTTGGTCAAATCCGTCAGGATGAGCATTTCTACAACATCTGGGCCGGATTTGTATTTGAACGCTGCGCCGCCCGCAAGCTCCTTCCCAGCTATGCTGTAGGATTCGTATTCCGTTTTGGAGATCAGCCTATCACCATACTCTTCTGATATTTGACTGGTCAATGCTCCAAAATGGGCCTTGGCATCGAAACCTGCGTGGCTATCAACACTGCGGAAGATCTGCAAATAAGGTATCTCTGCAGGATCCTTGGTATAAACCGTCACGCCCGTGCGCTCATTCCACTCGGCGGTATAGCCGTCGTTATAGAGGAAGGAGAAATTCTGCTGCGTACACTTGTAGACACGATCCTCTCCCGACTGCACCCCGCCATCCGAAATTGCGTTTGCCAAATCTTTTGCAATACTAAACTGCGGCTCAGTTGATTCTTTTGGCTTTGTACCGCACCCAGAGAACACTGCGGTGGAAAGCATGATGAAGGCAATCAGCAGGATAACTACTTTCTTTGAATTCGTATCCCAATCCTCCATTGACTAAAAAATACCCTGATTCACAAAACCATGGTCTTTGTGATGATGCTTTCCAGGATATAGCGTGTGTTAAATCAATCATATCGCAGGGCATTGCTCATGATCAATTGGTATGATCAACCGATGTGACCCATCGTCTGTAGAACCCGCCTCGACCCAGCTGGACAATTGGAACCAAGTGAGGTGTCCGATTGGCCATGGCTGCGGTCGAGATTTTCCAGGAAACCCGTCCTAACAATGAAACCTATTGGCGATCGATCGTCCTGTTTGGCCGCAACGTCGCCTCCTATAAATTCGCCCTCGCGAAGTCCTTGCTGGATCTGGCCGAGCAGGACAAGACACACCTGACAGCCGAGGAGCTTGCGGAACCTTACTCGAAATATATCTGTGAGCATCTGCAGCAGGCAGACAAGCAAGGGACCAGCGGCAGCAGCAGCTTCCTTGAGACCTGTCGCCAGTACAACAAGGGCCAGATAGCCCACGACCAGCTGATCAGCACCACGGCACGACTCGGTTTCAACAATGTGCTCGATGCGTTTCACATCGTCAATGGCGTGGCCGTTCCGGATCCATTTCTCGTCAAACAGGGAACCGGCAACATCAGTGGGATCATCCTGACCGACCAGGTTTACCGGCTCAAGGAAATCGTCTTCGAGACCAACCTGGACCTGGAGGTGGAGGCGCGCTGGCGACTGGTCGAGACCGCCTGGGATTTGCAAGTTCCCACGCATACGCTGAAGGTCGAACACGACCAGTCAACCGGCCTTCTGACCATCGATGAAAGTGGCATCGAACGCAAGAACATCACTCCCGTCCGGCCGGCGCTCAACGGCTATCAGAAAGGCAAGTGCTTCTACTGCTTTGCCGATATTGACGTCTCTGCCGAGGGCGAAAACACCTGCGAAGTCGATCATTTCTTCCCCCATGCGCTGCAGTCCTACACACCGGTCAATCTCGATGGTGTCTGGAATCTGGTCCTGTCCTGCTCCTTCTGCAATCGTGGCGGCAATGGCCAGGGGAAAATGGCCCGCGTGCCTGCCATTAAGTATCTAGATCGCCTCAACCGGCGCAATAATTTCCTCGTCAACAGCCATCACCCGCTGCGAGAAACGATCATGATCCAGACTGGTCTGACTGATGAAAGCCGGAGGCAGTTCCTGCAGGGGATGGACCGCTTTGCCGTGCAGCATTTACCCACGGCAACCTTTGAAATTGCCCTCGTCGGCGAACCCACGTTCTAAAGTACTGGCAACGATCCCGAGCCGGCAAATGCTTGAAGCTACAGTCGCGTTTCCGCTATGATCAATAGAAGTTCCATCGATGTTATGATTTGCCAGAAACTCGACAACCCAAAAGAGGCCGCCATGAACGATACGATCCGCTACTACGACGAAAACGCCGATGAATTCATTGCCGGCACGCTGCAGGCTGACATGAGTGAAGCCCGGGAACGGTTTCTTCAACTGCTGCAGCCCGGAACCCTGATCCTCGATCTCGGCTGCGGTTCAGGCCGTGACAGCAAGGCGTTTCTCGAGCGGGGTTATCAAGTCGAAGCAATCGATGGCTCCAGGGCACTCTGCGACGCAGCCAGTCGCCTGACGGGATTGGATGTTCGTCACCAGAACTTCGCTGAATTACAAGAAATCGAGAAATATGACGGTATCTGGGCCTGTGCCTCACTATTGCACGTGCCGAAAGTAGACATGCCAGCAATTCTAGCCCGAGTTAAATCGGCATTGAAATTGTCCGGAATCCTGTATATATCGGTCAAAGAAGGTGAATTCGATGAACCGAGAAAGGGACGTCATTTCTCCGATTACAGGGAAAAAGAGTTTATCTCGATGCTTAAAGCTCAAAATCTCGAGATTGTTGAACATTGGCTCAGTGAAGATGTACGACCGGACCGAAGCGAACACTGGATCAATGTGTTGGCAAGACGGACATGATTGTCTATTCCTTTCGCAAAGAAATTGATTGGTCGGTGTTTCACCAAGGGATCAGCATCCCCGTGGACGTCCAAATTATGCTGAAACAGTTCTGGCCGAAATCACTTGACCGTGGAGAGTCTTTGCCAATCCAACTCGAGTGGGATGGACACAAGTACCCAGCGATTCTAAAAAACCAGCAGTTTGATGTGAGAAAGCACCCGAACCACCCGTCAGACATTATTCAGATTCGCTATGCGAAAGAGAGTGATATTGCCCGGACCTTGCGGAATCGTTTCGCTTCTCTTTATAAGCAAATGCAGAATTTGCGCGATTCAATAGGACCTTCAAAAAAGCGAATAATGATCCCTGATCAGGAGAAGATCCATATCAGTATCGGGATCACAGAAAACCCCGACCTCTGGGTGTTCGATCTGGGTTACACGTACACGCCAGAGAACTTCGGGTGGCTGGCAAAGGTGAATGAATACGATCTTGAGACGAGTGAATCCATCAATTGGACAGACAGCCACGCATCGATCCAATACAAGACGGGTCTCATCAAATTGCGCCAGCTTGACCGCTCGATAGGCGATAAACTCAAGAGTCACTACGAGTATCGCTGCCAGATCTGTGGCCATGACTTTGGCAAGCCCTATGACGCCCATCCAGTGGAGGCGCATCACATTGAACCTTTTACGACCTCACTCAACAACAACGGCAGCAACCAGATCATCATTTGCCCCAATCACCATCGTGTCATTCATCAGACCAAAGCCGAATTCCGAAGAGATAAGATGACCTTTTTCTATCCGAACGGTTTTGCTGAGCGAGTTGTGTTAAACGATCATTTGTAGTTCGCATTGTGACTCATCGAGTGTAGAGATTTAATCGTCAATTCCCGAAAATAAAATTAATCATTTATTTTATTTTGCATAGCTGTGGGGAATTGAATTTGGGTCGCGCCTATTACCATGCCAAGGTCGCAGATTTCATCCGGACACCCTTGCCGGATGTCTTAGGTCAGCTGACGCAACAGCATGTTTTCAGTTTGGAAGATCTGCAGCGCAACGCCTGGGTCGAAGAGATTCAGATTCTCAAGCATGAATTAGTCCCATTCCCACAGGCCGAAGTGATTTTCGAATACTCGATCCCCCGAGTCGGTGGGCGCATCGATGCTGTTGTTATACATGCGGGGATTATCTTCGTTTTGGAATTCAAAGTAGGTGAATCCGTCCATCACCGCAGTGCTGCTGATCAAGTGATGGACTATGCGCTCGATCTGAAAAATTTTCATAAAGAGAGTCATCAGCGAATTATCGCCCCGATGCTCGTGGCAACTGAATCTAAACGTGCCAGTGCATCTTATTCAGTTGCTCCGGATGGGATCTTTGAAGTCATCAATAGCCATGCCAATTCCATCCAAAGGCAAATTATTGAATTAGGCAGTAGATATCCGGGCGAATCGATTGAACCCGAAAAGTGGATCAATTCCATCTACATGCCTACCCCGACGATCATCGAGGCTGCACAGGTTATGTATCGCGGCCACAATGTTCACGAGATTACCCAACATGAAGCGGGTACCAATTTAGATCAGACTGCTCAGGCCGTAGTCCGAATCATTGAACAGAGCAAAAACAACCACAAAAAATCGATTTGCCTTATCACAGGCGTGCCTGGGGCTGGCAAAACATTGGCAGGGCTGAACATTGCCAACGAAATTCATAATTTTGATCAGTCACAACATGCGGTATTTTTATCAGGAAACCAGCCATTGGTCGATGTCCTGCAAGAGGCACTGGCCAGAGACCGTGCCCGTCAGCAAAAAATCAAGAAGGGCGATGCAGCAAGAGAAGTTAAATCGTTCATCCAAATCATCCACCATTACCGGGATGATGCCATTGCTGTTGAATCGCCACCATTTGACAACATCGCAATTTTCGATGAGGCACAGAGAGCCTGGGATGAATCATCTCTGACCAGCTTCATGACTCGCAAGAAGGGCGTCCGGGACTTCAATCAATCCGAACCGGAGTTTCTGATTAGTATCCTGGATCGGCATCAGGATTGGGCCGTCATTGTCTGCCTGATTGGCGGCGGACAGGAAATCAACACCGGTGAGGCGGGCATCGGAGAATGGTTTCGAGCGGTCAAAAAACAATTCCGCCATTGGGACATCTACCTCTCGAGTCACTTGAATGACAGTGAATATCTCGGCGATCAAAATCTCGAATGCTTGCTCAAGGGAATCAATCATCAGTACGTCAATGAGCTGCATTTAGCCATTTCCTTGCGTTCTTTCCGCAGTGAAAATATGGCCGCCTTTATTAAGTCACTACTCGATTTGCAATTAGAGCAAACTAGACAGCTATACCAAGACTTGCAAGCCAATTATCCGATCGTCATGACGCGAGATCTTGATCGAGCGAAGACCTGGATTCGGTCCAAGGCTCGCGGAACAGAACGCTATGGCATGACAGCTAGTTCAGGGGCTAGACGGCTGCGCGGCTTTGGAATCTGGGTTCAAAGTAAAATTGATGCCCCTACCTGGTTTCTCAATGACAAAGACGATGTTCGATCATCCTTTTTCCTTGAAGAAACCGCCACGGAATTCGATATACAAGGCCTTGAACTGGATTGGACCATAGTCTGTTGGGATGCCGATCTGCGTTTCGAACAGGGGCAATTTTCTCATTTCAACTTTTCCGGCACCCGCTGGCAACGTGTCAAACAAGAGCAACAGCAGCAGTATCTAAAAAACACCTATCGCGTGCTGCTGACGCGCGCAAGGCAAGGTTTGGTCATTTTTATCCCACAGGGTGATGAAAACGATAATACAAGACTGCCTGAATATTATGACGGAACGTATGGTTATCTGAAGGCGATTGGGATTGAAGAGATTTAGATCAAACTACCTCACTCCTATGGCTTATGGTTTCAAATCACATCATAGCAGGAAAAAATTGTTTAACTTATCCTCGTGCGATAAAATTCATTAGACAGGAGTATGAGTAAATGTCTATTCAGATCACGACAGCTGATCGATCCTTACATCCTTACATTGATCAAGCGCATGATCGAGAACTACTATGATCTGGATAAATCCTGAGGAAAGAGAATGAGTACGATCGAATGATAAAAAGACTCATCGAACTATATAAGGAAAAAAAACGCATACTTAACCAACAGTGTGATGACTTTCGAAATCGAATCGACATAGCATTAGCAGAGCTAAATATATTGACTATAAACAAGAGTGAATTCGTTGATCCTTCAATTACAGATAGTTGGCGAAGATGTCATACGGATTTGTTGAATAATTTGGATTTGCAGAATATTGGGCGATTTAGGAAGGCAATTGGATATAAGTCGATTGTAGAAAAGCAAGACCAATTGATAGCGGCAGATCGTAGCATAGACAAACTGATTTCACAACATAATGAAAAGGTAGCAAATGAGAGAGTAACCGAAGCATATAAACTCATTGGTGATGTTGAGGGGCGAAAACTTGATTGGCAACAAATGACTTGCCTTGTTAAAGAAGCCCACAATCATCTTGTTGTTGCAGGTGCAGGTACAGGAAAAACAACAACAGTAGTCGGTAAAATCAAATATCTATTGAAATCCGGCATATGTAAGCCGGAGGATATATTAGTATTGTCATTTACAAACGCCTCAGCTACTGAAATGTGTGAAAGAATTCATAAGGAGACAGGATTTCCTATTGAAGCATCAACCTTTCATAAGCTTGGTCTCAATATTATTACGAAAGCGGATACTATCATACCGCAGATTACCCAACTGAATTTGCGAAAGTTCATCAAAGATCAACTGAATGAGCTTATGAAAAACGATTCATATCTCATGCTTCTGAGTTCATACATATTATTTCACCGTGTAAACGCAAAAAGTGAATTTGATTTCGCGAGTCAGGTAGAATACGAAGCATATTTGCGATTAAATCCTCCGAAAACCATCAAGAATGAAATTGTTAAAAGTTATGGTGAAATGGATATCGCCAATTTTTTGAATCAAAACGGTGTGAATTACATTTATGAGCAACCTTACGAGATTGATACCAGAACCAGTGAGTATGGACAGTATAACCCTGATTTCTATTTACCCGATTACCATATCTACATTGAATATTTTGGAATAAACAAGCAGGGAGAGGTACCGTCGTATTTCACAGGTTCTCATGGCATGACTGCGACTGAGCAATATCGAACTTCAATGCAGTGGAAAAGGGATCTGCACAAGCAAAATAATACGAAATTGCTCGAATTCTTTTCCTATGAAAGGTCCGACAATGAGTTGCTCGACAATCTAAAAAGAATCCTTGAAGACTGCGGAATCAAGCTGTCACCCAAAACTGCAGATGAGTTATGGAGCCAAGCAACCGCTGAAGGAGATTCCATTCTTGAAGGGCTTGTTGAGCTGTTTGAGGCCATCATAAACTTGATAAAAAGCAATGATGACACCATTGCTACCATTCGTCAACAAAACATCGGAAGCAGAAATTGCCGGAGTAACGATCTCATTCTGAGTCTAATCGAACCAATTTATAATAGTTATTGTAATTGCCTAATATCTCGCAATGAAATTGATTTCAATGATATGATCAACAAGGCTGCTACCTATGTAAAAACTGGTAAATACAAAAACCAATTTCGATATGTCATTGTAGATGAGTATCAAGATATTTCCAGAGCTCGCTTCTCTTTACTCAAGGCCATGCGAGACTCGATGGATTTTGATCTATTTTGTGTTGGTGATGATTGGCAAAGTATTTACCGCTTTGCCGGTTCTGATATTGGCTATATCTTGGATTTTTCAAAATACTGGGGACCTACAGAAATAAGCAAAATTGAAACAACTTATCGATTTGCCAGAAGCTTGATCGAAATCAGTGGTCAGTTCATTATGCAAAATCCCATGCAAATTATAAAGTCTATTCAAGGGAGCAGAAATGATTCTAGCTTTGCATTGTCAGAGGTAAACGGCTATACGGAGAAATCAGCAATTTCGTTCTTGGCTAAGAAAATTGAAGACCTCCCCCAAAACAGCACGGTATATTTTATCGGCAGATACGCTTTCGATGTGAATCTGTTACATCATAGTGAGTCGTTCAACTGTCGATATAACAATCAAACCGGCTTTGTTGATGTTGTTTATTCTCTCAGAAGAGATCTAAAAATGTTTTTTATTACGGCTCACAGATCAAAAGGCCTCCAAGCTGATTTTGTGGTAATCATCAACAACAAACGGAGTCGCATGGGTTTCCCAAGCAAAATTCAGGACGCCCCAATCCTTGATATGTTGTTAAGCAATGTTGAACAATATCCCAATGCGGAAGAACGACGACTCTATTATGTAGCACTCACCCGAGCAAAGAAAAAGGCGATTATATTGACTGTTAAAGATCAAGAATCCGAATTTGCTATGGAGTTGAGGGGGAAATATTCAGAAGAATTAAAGAAGGAGCAGTTCACATGTCCGTTATGCGGAGGCTGCTTAGTTCGAAAATCAGGCCCATATGGCGACTTTTTCGGTTGTTCCAGTTACAGAACTACTGGATGCAAATATAAAAGAAAAATTGTCAAAAATAATTCATCCAATAAACAGATAGGATAAATTGTGAAACCATTTATGGAAAGCACTTGATCAATGGCTGGAAGACGTCCAGAACGAATCATTCACGGCTAATTCAAATCGCAAATTCAATAAAAAGCTAATTCACAGTTCAACACAAATGCCGCTAATATATCATCTCTATTCTCGGAGTTTTATCCAATCAATTAGTTTGCTGCCATTGAATACGCTTTTTGCTTTGTTGTACTGTTATATGAGATAGATCATATTCAAAACAATAGTCATACCCAGATGGGAGAATGTGTTATGAATGATGGCAACTTGAGACGAGATTTCAAAAATTGGATGTCTCTTCAGAAGAATACGAATAATGAACACTATAAGCCAAGTACAATCGATACTTATATAAATGCAATACAATCCAGTGTGAGTAAATTGAATCTTGGCGATGCTGTTCGCGATGACTTGTTTTCCTATAGCTCCTCGGCTGAATTTGAAGCGGCTTATCAGTTGATTATAAAAGCGCCGAATTTCAACGCGGTTGTTGAATCGATGGGCAACGGTGCGCTTTCTAATGGCCTCATCCTCTATAGCAAGTTTCTGCAAGAGATTGAGCAGCCATCAATTTGGATTTTCCAGGGCAACCCAAAGTATTATGACATTATTGGTGCGGTCAACAATCTTAACCCAATAACCTGGTCAGTCAATCAATACCAGAAGAAAATCAAGCGCGGTGACAGAGCCTATATCTGGATCTCTGGTTCTGATGGCGGGATAGTGGCCAGTGCGACTGTTCTGGACGATCCTGAATATAGGGAGAGACCTGAAAACGATATTTATTACCTAGATCAGAATCTTAACTCAGAACCTTATCTGGCTGTTCAATTGAATATCGAAAAAAGGTTCATTGGAAAAGTTATTTCAAAGACCATGCTGCAGTCAGATGCTAGAACAAAAAACCTTAGCGTGATCAAGTTTCCAAGCGCTACCAATTATCCGGTGACCCCTGAGCAAGATTCGGTCATCCTAAGCATGATCAACGGTGCTTATGTACAGGTTCCAACGACCTTTGCAGAAATTGCGCCTGATTTGAAGCAACAAAGATACTGGATCTACGCCCCCGGTGAAGGTTCTCGACTCTGGGGGGAGTTCTATTCAAAAGGTATTATGGGAATCGGATGGGACGAGTTAGGCGATCTGACACAATATGCATCGAAAGATGCCATGAAAACAAAGATGAAGGAAGTTTATGGAGCTGAATTGAGCTACAAGAACGCCGGACATGCTACTTGGCAGTTTGTCCACGAGGTCAAGCCAGGGGACATTGTATTCGTCAAGAAAGGTCTCAGCAAAATTATTGGACGGGGAATTGTCACTTCTGATTACAAGTTTGAATCTGATAGAAGTGAATACAAGAATATTCGACAGGCAAAGTGGACACATAACGGCGAATGGGATCATGACGGACAAATTGTCATGAAAGCCCTGACGGATATCACCCCCTACAATGACTATTGCAAGCAGCTGGAAGGTCTGTTTATCGATGAGGATTCTACTAGCGGACCGGATGACGAGGTCAAGTCAGGTTACCCAACCTATGCCGAGGAAGATTTCCTTTCATCAGTCTTCATGTCAGAAGACCGGTATCAGACATTGAAGAGCCTTGTTATTAAAAAGAAGAATATCATTCTGCAAGGTCCGCCAGGGGTGGGCAAGACTTTTGCTGCAGAAAGACTGGCGTATTCGATCATGGGGGAAAAAGATCCCAATCGTGTTATGGTAGTCCAGTTCCACCAGAGCTACAGCTATGAGGACTTTGTCATGGGCTATCGCCCAAACGCGAACGGGTTTTCCCTGATGAAAGGTCCGTTCTACACATTCTGCAAAGAAGCAGAGCCAGATGATCGGCCCTATTTTTTCATCATTGATGAAGTAAATCGCGGCAATCTCAGTAAAATTTTTGGTGAGTTGCTGATGCTGATCGAGAACGATAAGCGAGGAAAACCAATCCGGCTGTTATACTCCGATGAACAATTCGCAGTGCCGCCCAACGTTCACATCATTGGTATGATGAATACGGCAGATCGAAGTCTGGCGATGATCGACTACGCATTGCGTCGCCGGTTCGCTTTTTTTGACCTGGAACCTGCATTCTCATCTGAAGGGTTTAGGACCTACCAGTCAACCATTGCCAATAAGAAGTTTGATAATTTGGTTAACGCCATTGACAGCATGAACCGTTCGATATCTGAAGATGCCTCATTAGGCAGCGGATTCAGGATTGGTCACAGCTATTTCTGCACCGAAGAAATGGTGGATGAATCATGGCTGTCAGACCTGGTTGAATATGAATTGATCCCACTGATTAATGAGTACTGGTTTGATGAACCGACTAAGGTTGAAATCTGGTCAAGCAAACTGCGTGGTTCCATAAATGGCTGAGTCAATCCGCATCAAAAACATTTATTACATGCTGACATACGCCTTTCAAAGTCTTCGAGATCTGGGGCGTGAGTTGATTGAAGTTGAGGAGTTCCAGAACATCCATGACCTTTTCGCTTCGATCCTGATCAAGGGAATCACAATCCAGATCAAGCGAGGCCTGCATCGTGATTATGTTCAGATTGAGGAGAAGCTCGGCAATCTGAGAGGTAAGATCGACGTTTCCAATTCCCTGAAGCAGTTGGCGGTCATTGAGAGAAGGATGATCTGCCAATTTGATCTGTTCTTTGAAGATGAGCAATTGAACCAGATTCTGAAAACGACCATGTTGCTCTTGCTGCACCATGGTCACGTCAAGCATAAATCTAAGCAGGAGCTGCGAAAACTGCTGATGTATTTTTCTGGCGTAACGATGGTCAATCCACTGCAAATCAATTGGCGAACAGTCAAATACCATCGCAACAATCTGCCCTATAAAATGCTGATCAACCTGTGCTGGCTTGTCATCAAAGGTCTGCTACAGACAACAACTGATGGCACATTGAAACTGGCACAGTACCTTGATGACCAGAAAATGCATCAATTGTATGAGAAGTTTGTGTTGAACTACTACAAAAAGGAACACCCGGAATTATCTGTCGATGCAGCATATATCGAATGGGATGTTGATGAAGATTCGGAATACACCTTTTTGCCGATAATGAAATCCGACATTACGCTATCAAATGGTGAAAAGGCCTTGATTATTGACACAAAATATTATGGCCGGACAATGCAACACAATGCCTTATACAACAGCACGTCAATCATATCAGGGAATCTTTATCAGATTTATGCCTATGTCAAGAATAAGGACAGGGACAAGACCGGGCAAGTTTCTGGCGTATTACTTTATGCAAAGACTGATGAGGAAATCACACCTGACAATGAATACAGGATAGGCGGGAATCGGATTGGTGTCAGGACATTAGACTTGAATATCGAATTCAACCAGATCTGTAATCAGCTGGATAGTCTTTGTGAGGAATATTTGTCAGAGTGATGGCCCAGTTTGATTGCGCAAATAGAAAATTGTTTAATAATATTGAAATGCACGAAAATGACTCGTGAACACTGATGTGTCGACGCCGAGCAATAATTGACCATGAGCCGGGCGATAATTGATCAGGCCTAGCTGAAAGAAAATTGACCACCCTCCTCCAAAGCGCCTACCCTGAGAGTGACGAAGCTCAATGACTATGGTAACCAGGTTAATTTTGCGGAAAATTCTTGAGATACCGCTGGTAATAGCTGGAAGAGTGGGTGTACAGAAGCTTGGAGAAGATTTTTCTGCAGGAGTGACGTGTTTGCACGGCGGAAAATTCGGCAATCAGCAGGATTGAACCTCTCCGCTTGCAGTGATCTTCTTTAGCTCATATCATCTCCCGCCAACCTTCGTATAGCATGACCATGGCCAGGGTGTCGAGTTCGCAGTACTCGAGCAGGGCATGCTGGATTTCCTGACGTTCGTAGTCCGACATGGTGTCATATTGCATCCGGTAGTAGGCCATGGCTGCGGCACCGCCCTGGTTGATCGATTCGCCGTCGCTGATGAGCTCGATGTCTTCGTCCTCGGGCAGATTTTCAAAGAGCACCCGCAGCTGTTTGTAGGGGTCTTTGACCTGGCCATCGACGACTTGCACCCAGGCTTTGCCGCTGAAATTCAGGCTCTGGATGCCACCCGAAACGCCATAGATGGGCTGAGCATATTTCTCCTGGAGGTACGGTGACCGGTTTAGGATGGAGGGGAGGACTTTCTTGATCGAGACCGAGCCTTTCATGGCTGGATCATAGTAGTAGCGCCTGACCAGGTCGCAGAGGTCGACCATGTTGCGCGGCCCGCAGATTTTCTGGTCCTTGAGCTGGGGGATTTTGTGTTCGGTGATCGAATCGATGAAATGGCACAGCTCCTTCGCGTCGGGGATTTGATCGGCGTGGGCCTGGATCTGGCCATGGATGATCCGCAGGTAGGTGTTTTCGTGCTGAGCATAGCGGAAAATGCTGCCCTGGTCGTCGGATAGTTCATTTTTCAGGGCGCGGACGAAGTCGAAATTGGGGAAGACGCCGGGGGTGGCATTCAGGTACTGGCCCTTGTGCTCGATCCGGCCGTCGGCATGGACGATGTGATGGGAAAACTGGAAGGCGATCCCTTCATAGGGATGCAAACCCTGGTTATAGGGGATGGCCGCCATGGCTGTCTCAAAATCGATGAAATGCAGGGGATACACCCAGGTGGCCATTTCAGCCCGGAGGTTTGCCTGGTCGATCCACACGCTGTCATCCTGATTATGGGCCATCCGGAGCTGGAGCAGCTGGCGCTGGCTCTGTGAGAGGCCGGGCCTGCCGGTGTCCTTCTCCGTGATCGCGCTCTCAGGCACTTCAGATAGTTTGATCACGCCTGCCTGCAGCAATTTGTCTCTGGTTTTGTAATGGAGACTGCCAATGTCAAAAAGCGTGGGCTGCTGGAAATCCGCCGTCTGCCAGCCCAGAGCCTCACGCCAGCATTCTTCGAAACCACTTTGCAAGCCTGGGACGGCTGATTCTGGCTGGGTACTCCGGAATTCGCAGCCTTTGCAGGCTGCTTTGACGAAGGGCTGGAACTTGCTGTTGCGCTGGTATTGGTCAGTAAGCCGAGCGACCAGGCTGGCGAAATCCAGCTCGTTGGCCCCGCCATCCGGTGCTGGGTAGGCGGCGCTATATACCAGATCGCAGAGCTCATCGACTGGGTCCTTGCGCAAAATCCAGTTGGCAGGTACGAGTTCCAGATCGTTCAGGGGTGCGACCTGGCTGGCCTTCACGCGGCCGTTCTCGCTCTTCTGGATCCGGAATTTCTGGTTCAGGCCATCCGTTGGACAGGCCTTGTCCTTATCCGCTGTCATCAGGGAGGCAAAGACAGTCAGATCCGGTTTGGCCAGGGTAACAACATATTTTTGAAAGGCGACATCCTGAATATAAGGGAGCCATTTGGAACGAATGGTGCCATCTCTTTTTGAAGACATTCCGTCCGCTCCCGTGCCGTCGTGGGATGTGGACTTGACCTCGATGATCTCCAGTTCGCGGCCCCTTTTGATGATCAGGTCCGTCCGGACAAAAAGATTATCGTACCGGAAGGCGGCCTCGTAGATGATGACGGTGTCCTGAGCCAACAGCTCATCGGTTTGGCGGACCGCCTCGTCATAGTCGAGCGTGTCGACCAGGACGCCACCCGGATAATAGGCTTTGGCCAGTTCGCCGACTTGGTAGCCACCCTCGGCCAAGGCCTGGAGAAAGGCGTCTTCCTTTTTCTGGTTTTCATACAGGTCCGGTTTGTCCGTGTAATATAGTTTGGTCGGACATTCCATCGCCAGCTTGAAACGGGATTTGGTCAGATAGCGAGCCATGGGAGCCTCCCTGCCTGAGTGCCGGTGAAGTTTGCTCGAGTTGCGATCGGCCTGATATCCGTTTCCGTTTGCCGGGGAAGGGGTTCATCTATGAATGATAAGACCATTATAGCACCACGATTGGAGCAGCACTCTTCTTGATATAATATACTATGGGAACCAGGTTCATTCTTCGGAAAATTCTTGAGAAAGCGCTGGTAATATATGGATTCAACAGCGTGTGGTGCTGCATTTTTCAGGGCAGTTGAAACTTTAATAGATAAGCACATACGAATCATTGCGGATGAATATGCATATGATTTGCTACCCTATAAGTACAGACTCTTCTTATATTGGATGAGGAACCGGGGCTTTCGCAATAAAATGATGGACTTGCGGCAAAAGATGACTCCTGGGATCTATGGGAGCATTATATGTCGTACCAGATATATTGACGACTGCGTCCAACAAAGTATCAGAAACGGCGCAAAGGTCGTGGTGAATCTTGGAGCGGGGTTGGATACCCGTTCTGTTCGGTTAAGTTGCCTTCAAGCTGTGCCTTATTATGAAATTGATCAAATCGATGTCATTGAATATAAGCAAAAGGCTATGATGAGGGCAATGAAGAAAAAAGGGCTTTTACATTCCAAAAGCACATACTATATTTCGACAGATTTTGAAAGCGACGACCTCGTTAAGTCATTGTCGGAGGCGGGGTGCAGCTTTGATGAACCAGCGCTGTTTATCATGGAAGGTGTAACACAGTATATCAGCAAGGAAGCATTCCGAGATAATCTTTCAATAATCGTGTCAGCTGCTGAGAAGAGTGTTTTTGTTTTTACATACGTACCATCGGAAATATTCGCTCAATACGAACACAGCCCGAATAAATATTTATTGTTACGTCAGTTCAGAAAATACGGAATAAATAAATTAACGAGCTACTCGATGCCAGATATTAATAGTCTACTTGAAGAGCATAATCTAAAAGTACTTGAAAACATTGGCTCAGTTGAATATAACACGCGTTATCTGATTCCCCTCAATCGAAAACTGGAAGTTGCTCCACTGGAACGTATTGTGTATGCAACACTAAAAATAAAGAACCAATGACCCGAGATGCTAATAGCAGGGAACCAGGTTGCCTTTGCGGGATCTTGGTAACCAGGTAACTTATACGGAAAATCTTTTAGTCAAAACTTCTAACATCTGTGCGAGTAGGGCTTTAGAGACCGGCAAGAGATTTTTCCTTTGAAGTAACCTGGTTCAGAAAGGGAAAAGGCGGAAGAATAGTCTCGCTGATTTTGTTATGATATTGAAAACGGCGGAAAGATTCATTCCGGGCGCTGCAAATTATGCATCTGACTGAGGTATAAGAAAAATGCTGTGTGACATTTGCAATAAGCAGGAAGCGGCTATTTATATGACTGGATTGGGGAATTATTGTCTTGATTGCAATAACTCGCGTGTTTCATCAATCTACGGGATCGATTATCTGAAGCAATATGCCCGTGAAGTTGTGATTCATGATTCGCAAAATCGGCCGCATACATTTTCTATCAGCAATATACTATCTCCTATGTTTTCACATTGGATAGCCGAGGAACGCGACCCTGGTTACCGGTTCACGGTTTTAACGAAACCAGATGCGGATCAAATTGCGGCACTTTTGAAATTGCACCGAAAAATCTATGCAGGATTGCAGCAGCAGACTTTGAAACGCAGTGAAAGTACGCAAGTCCTGTTAAATGCCATGCAATGTGATGATGGCCAATATTTTCTCAGGGAAACAGGATACGGTCGAATTGATTACGACACAGTTGCCAATCGTCCATGCTTGATCATGGATGGACGGATTGTTTCAGGCGAAGATTTTGTGCAGATGCTGAGTGTATTCGAAGGTTTTAATCTTCTGTTTCAGGTTCAAGACCCTTCGGATGACATTCTTGAGGATGATTCTGTTCTTGTACCCCATCGCATCGATGCGGATACAATTTTCGAAAAAGTCGAGGAGACTCTCAGCTGGTTTCTCGACAACCATGCTTTCCTGAGCTATAAACGAGAACCGGATTGCAGTTCGGCTTTGTTCAGGTGCTGGGATGAATTTGAATTGCTTTGCCGCCATGGAAAACCAGAGATTGCTCGATACGTTGGAAAGACTCTGATGGCTCGTTTGTTGAAAATTGAACATGACACGGATGCTTTTCCCGAATACCATATCCACATGATCAATACCATCATGGATCAATACTTGGCAGGCGCTAAAGTTTGAGAACCAAAGTGACATGGTTTCATCGCAGACGACAATTTCAAGCTTGAGGTGAATTTGTTAAGTCTTATTCTTATCCAATCCAATAAAATTCATACAACTATTAGCCGACATCACGCAATCCGCCAAAGCAAGTGAGCTGCAATTTTACACACCATGGGAGCCAGGTTGCCTTTGCGGAAATTTCTTAAGATGATTTTGGTAATCGCGGGAACAGTTAGCTTACAGAGGTTCTGGTGACATGTAATCGAGAAGGATGTGTTTCCAGAAAAAATTGGGCTGGGGTAACAAGTTGAAACATTTTTTGAATGGTCTAGTGGGCATTTTGCTCGTTTGTTCGCTGATTCTGTTGGTCAGCTGTTCTGCTCCGGCAGGTGAAGGATTTGCCATTTACTTAACAAAAGAGGATGTTTCTCCGGCCAAGATGGAGTCATTAAGTGTTTCCGCCCGCGTAAGCTGACCGGAACATGCTTAGTTGCTTGACCAAAATCTGCTCAGTATAATTGACCATGTTTATCTTGGGAAAGGACAGAAAAATCCCCCAGTGCCCCTTTGTTTAGATTGC